>SDBU01004052.1_pt1 | contig 18275 bp, 16 predicted proteins | sample 2277071 | NCBI WGS metagenome assembly SDBU01 (sample SAMN10397929, study PRJNA504765) | marine sediment metagenome | isolation source: marine sediment core GS08_GC12, 126 cmbsf | place: Arctic Ocean: Gakkel Ridge, Loki's castle | collected 2008 | reverse complement strand
GGCGTGGATATAGTCAGAGGTGAAGGCAGAATCGCTGAACCAGGCATTGTGGAAGTCAAAAAGGAAGATGACAGCGTTGAGCAATTGAGCACCAGGAATATCGTTGTTGCAACTGGTTCCGAACCAGGTTACATACCTATATTCAGGGAACAGGCTGGTAATGTAATCAATAGCGATGGCGTACTCTCGGCCACTGAACTGCCAGAGAGTGTTATTATTATAGGCGGCGGAGTCATAGGCAGTGAGATCGCATGTATGTATAATGCCTTTGGCGTAAGTGTCAGCATAGTGGAAATACTTCCGTTCATCCTCTCCACAGAGGATGGTCAGATAGCACGCTATATGCAGGGGATATTGAGCAGGCGTGGCATTCAGATATTTGTCAAAGCTAAGATCACCGATGCTGTTGACAATGGCAAAGAGGTGGTTGTTAATCTGGAATCAGGTCAGACGCTGAGAGCCGACAAGGCCATTTTGTGCGTCGGCAGAGCAAGAAATTCCGCGAATATCGGGCTTGAGGATCTGGATATAGAGGTGGAAAGAGGTCGCGTCAAGGTGGATGAAAAGCAGGAAACCAGCGTAAAAGGTATATATGCCATCGGGGATGTATGCGCGCCCATCCAGCTTGCTCACGTAGCTACCGCTGAAGGAATGGTGGCCGTTGCCAATTGCATGGGACAGGATAAGAAGATGAACCATGACGTGATACCCAGCGGCATTTTCACCTGGCCAGAGATAGGCAGTGTAGGATTGCGCATGGAGCAGGCGCGAAAGCAAGGTATGAGGCCAAAAACAGGCAGGTTCTTGTTCGCCAGCAGCGGTAGAGCCGCCGCCACGGGAGAGACAGAAGGCTTTGTCAAGGTTCTGGCAGACCCTGATACTAACAAAATACTGGGTGTGCATATTATCGGAGATCGGGCCACAGATCTGATACAGGAGGCGGCAGTCGCCATGACTCATGGATTTACAGTTCATGAATTGGCAGAGGTTATTCATTCACATCCTACTATGAGTGAATCGGTGATGGAAGCTATGGAAGACGTGGATGATATGTCAGTCCACGTGCCCAAAGCATAAGCGAGAGTTGATCAGATGAGTGATATTAGCGTTTTAGTGATTGATAGTCAAGATTCTGCCTATGTCCGAGATTTGCAGAGGACTCACAATGTTGAGATCGCAGAATCTGTGTCGGACGCTATCGATAAAGTCGAGCAAATACACTTTGACGCTTTGATCATTGGCATCGATCTGGTTAGTTTGAATTTGCTGCCCACCGTGAAAAAGCTCTGCCCTGAAACCGTTTTTATTGCCGTTTCAGCGGGGAAGTCTATGCGGATCGTTGTGGACGTAATGCGGATGGGATTCTACGACTGTGTCTTTCATCCTTTTCCTTCTGGCTATCTGGCAACTTCAGTAAACAAAGGTATTCGAGAGCTTCGCATGGAGCGGGAGAAGACAGAGAATATTACAGCGATAGCCAGACAGAAAGGCAGCGTACAAGCTGTGATCCAGTCCATGCCGGACGGTCTGATTATTACTGATACCGAACAACGTGTAGTCTTCTGCAATCCCAAAGCCTCGGAGTTGCTTGGCAAAAAGATAGCTCCCGGGCTTCCTATAAGCAGGCATATTGGTCAGCCGCCTGAACTGGCCATGGACCCCATGGGATTGGAGATAGAAACATCTGCTGGCGCTATTTTAATGCAGGCCCTGCCCATAATGGACGATCAAAAATCCATGCTTGGTTGGGTGAGTGAGTGTCTTGACAGATGTTACCGAATTGAAGAAAGAAAGCAAGTTGATGTCGGAAGCTGCTATGCGGTGTACTCATGAGATAAGGGCGCCTCTAGCCGCTGCTCGGAGTTACCTGGGGCTGTTATTGGATGAGAGTGTTGGGAACCTCAATCACAGACAGAGAACTATGTTGACGCGAATAACCAAGCGCGTGGATGCGCTTTTGGAATTGGAGAGAGAATTACTGGATCTTTCTTCCATTGAGACTGTTGGGGTGCCGCTGGATACAGAGCTTCTCTCGTTAGCCGAACTGATGCGCGAACTCACTGACACGATGCGCCCCAGCGCGGTGGAAAAAGGTGTAAGGATGCGTCTCCTTGCGGAGCCTGAACCTCTCGTCATGAATGCGGATAGAAGTGCGCTAAAACGGATATTCACCAATCTAGTGAGCAACGCTATAAAGTATACCCCATCTGGTGGAATAGTGCAGATCAGAGTTGGTCGGGATGGCGATAGAGGTTTTGTCGAAGTTGTGGATACCGGGATCGGGATCTCGGCAGAAAATATTCCTCTCATTTTTGATAAATTCTTCAGGGTGCGGGGTCGCGAAACCGCGGAGATTGTAGGAACCGGCCTGGGGCTTCCTATAGTAAAGGCTCTGGTGGATGCTCACTCAGGCGAAATAAAGGTGGAAAGCGCCGCTGGACAAGGTAGCACATTCAAAGTGTTCTTGCCCATTGTTGAGACCGTTGCGGTCCATACTCATCGCTCAAATATGAGGTTGGAGAACCGGCGGAAGATGTAGGCGGAAGGGAAATGTTTCCCCAATTTATGAAAACAACAGGAGGATGAGAAATGGCCGAAATAGAAGGTTACAACATGCCCGACGATCTGTACTACCACGAAGATGGTACATGGGTAAAGGTGGAGGGTGACTCTGTCAAAATAGGCATGACTGATCATTTTCAGCAAGCTGCGGGAGATATAGTCTATGTGGACCTGCCGTTTGAAGGCGATGAGGTGCAAGCAGGAGACGCCTTTGGCAAAGTGCAGTCCAGCAAATGGATTGGAAAACTTATCGCGCCTCTTGGTGGAGAGATCGAAGAAGTAAACTATGAATTGGATAGCGATAGCACCATAATAAACAAAGATCCATACGGCGAAGGATGGGTTGCAGTTATTACACCTTCTGATCTTGAAGCTGAACTAGAAGGCCTAATACATGGCCCCGAAGCAATCGAGAAGTTCGTGAAAGAACAGATTGAGAAAGCGGAAAAGATCAAAGCAGAAGGCGGCGGCGGCGAAGAGTAGTAAGGCCTGTAGTTAGAACGAGACGATTGGATTGAGGTGACAGTCCATGTAGGGGTGGTTACCCACCCCTACGAAAGATGCTCCCAGGGAGGGGTTACGTGTCTCTTTACAACGACATCAGCAATATCGTAGGTGAAACGAACGTCAGCAAAAGCGAGATAGACAAGCTTGTTTACTCGCGAGACCTGGCGTCCTCAATTCCTGATGAACTGCTAAAAGCTTATGGATTGATAGGCGCCGAACTGGTTGTACTAGCGCGAAGCGTTGAGCATGTTTCAGAAGTCATGGCCCACGCTCATAAGAAACGAGTACCGGTTGTGCCACGGGCCGCCGGTACCTGGGCTTTGGGCGGAGTTCTGCCGCTGGATGGTGGCATCGCCCTCGACATGAACAACATGAACAAGATTCTGGAACTGAATGAAGAGGACGAGTATGTTCGCGTGGAGCCAGGTATTGAATGGAAGCGGTTGATAGATTACCTGGACGCTAGAGGATACCAGGTGGGAGCAAATCCCAGCAGCGGCATGTCCTCCACAGTAGGTGGATATATCGCCACTGGCGGAACTGCCGGCATAGGCGTCACCAAGTATGGCACAGTGGGTGATCAGATAATATCTCTGAAAGTCGTGACGGCGGATGGCAGCATCATAGATACTGACCCGCTGGATTCCTGGCTTTTCGTGGGTTCCGAGGGAACGTTGGGCGTCATCTGCGAAGCAACACTAAAGATTTTCAAAAAAGGCTCTGTAAAATACCTGATGTTTGCCTTTGACAGCCTGGATGAAGGCACAGAGGCTCTTCAAGAACTATACAAGCTGAAACCTTACTTCATAGGCTTTCTGGAAGACGGACTTGTCAGACTTCTTAACAAGATGGGCGGCCATCTGAAAGATAAACCGCTAACTGTCGCTCTCGCCATTAACGGCACAGATCAAGAGCTTGAGATAATGGAGAGCAAAATACAGGAGATATGCGCGGGTGCTTTCAGGTATCCAGACGAAGAAGCTGAACATGAATGGGAAAACAGGTACAAAACAGGGTTATCCTTTAAGCGCCTTGGGCCGAGTCTGTTCGCTCAGGAAATACGCATCCCTGTGAAGTATTTGAGCAATACTCTGGCAGAACTGGGAGAATTGCTGAAGGATTACGAATGGGGAGCAGAAAGCCTTGCCGGCGACAACAGCACCGTTGTGCTGTCCATCCTGGTGCTTGCCGATGAGAGATTGAAATCCCAATACTTGAGACAGTTTTCTTTTATATTGCCAATATCCAAAATTACGTACAGGAACCACGGCACTGTTTTCGGAATAGGTATGCACAACGCAGCCCACATGTCTACCATACATGGCTTCGGGCTGGATGTTATGCGATACATAAAGGAGAGCATGGACCCGCGGAATATCATCAATCCATCGAAAACGCTGGAAGCCGTATTTCCAAAGCCGGTATTGAGCATGTTTATGATCATGATGCGGTTTGTGCCGTCGGTGGTGATGTTTGGGTTGCAACTCATGAGCTACCTTCCCATAAAACTTATAAGGTTTGGTACTGGACTTCTAAGGCTACGCATTGATTGAAAGGCAAACTGTAATGAGCGAATCTGCAGCCAAAGTAATGGATGAGGCCAAACTGGAAGAGGAAATCTACACCTGTGCCAGTTGCGGGTATTGTCGGTTCAACTGCCCTGTATATAAAGTGATTGGGCTTGAGTCAGTCACAGTCCGCGGCAGGATGTTGGTGATGAAGAAAATTCTGGAGGGGAAGATGGAGTTCACTCCTGAACTGGTGGATTCCATCTATATGTGCGCTCAGTGCGAAGGCTGTAAGATTGCCTGCCCCAACGATATCGACTTTGTTGCTATTACACGATTTCTGCGGCAGGAGATGGTCAGTCAAGGTCTGCTGCCTGAGTCATTCAAAGTGGTTCGGGAGAACCTGGCAACCCTCAGTAATCCCTACGGAGAGCCGATGGACCAGCGTGGCGCGTGGCTTTCGTCCAAAGTTCGCGAGGAAGTAAAACAAAGCGAAAACCTTTATTTCGTTGGCTGCACGACATCGTATTCCCTCAACCGCATCTCCAAATCGGTCACAAGAGTTCTGGACAAGTCAAAATTTGATTACACCGTCCTGGGGGACAATGAGCTTTGCTGTGGCGCGCCCATGTTAAGAATGGGGGAGACAGAGTTGGCAATGGATATGGTGCAGAAAAATGTTGAGAATATGCGCAATCTGGGCGTCAAGACGGTCTTCGCATCGTGCGCCGGTTGCTACAGCACCATGAAGCACAACTATCCCGATGAATTCGAATATTTGCACGTAACCGAACTTTTCGAGAATATGCTGAAAGACGGCACATTGGAATTCAAGAAACCGTTCAAGAAAAGAGCTATATACTATGATGGATGCGATCTTGGCAGGCACGCGGGAGTATATGAAGCACCCAGAAATGTCCTCAAGGCCATCCCTGAATTAGAACTTATCGAGTTTGATTACAACAGAGAAAACGCCATGTGCTGCGGCGGACCGCTTTCCAGTGGCTATCCCGATCTGGCTCACAATATTGCAGTGCAAGCAGTGGTGGAAGCTCACGAGAAAAACGCGGATATGATAATAACAGCTTGTGCCGCCTGCCTGGTGAATTTTAAGGAAGGCGCGCAGATAGCTGGAATTCAGATGGATGTGCAGGATATTCCTATGATCCTGGCCAGGGTGGCGTAGATGACGACGAAAACGTCTAAATCGACGAAATCGACGAAATCGACAAAGAGGCGGCTTTAACGACTTCGACGACTTCGACGGCTTCGACGATTCAAACAGGTGAAAAAATGGTTCTGGAAAAAGTTGATGAAAATATATTGAAAATGAGCGGAGATGTTAGTTTATCCGACATCTATTCCAAATTTCCGGAAAAAGAACTTTTCGTCGAGCCGCTTAGTTCACAGAAACCTCTCAGCGAGTTCATTTCCAGCGGAGGTTTTGGCTATGGGGCGCTACGCGAAGGCCCGCTCAACTCGAAGATATTCAGAATAAAATGGCAACGACCCAAATATAGCTTCAAATACGGCCTGATGCAGTCCACACTTTATGCGGCTGGTTATCCACTGCATCGCATGACATCGGCGTTGCCGCATAAGCTCTACAACAGGTCTCTAGGTGAGATACGGGAATTAGTGCTTCCCGTTCGGGACAAGGAAGACGTTAAGGCTATCTATGAACCTAAAGAAAGCGCCGACTTTCATGCCGCTCCTATGACTCGCGACGTTTTGTTTGTAAATGATAAGGCCGCCTCTCTGGTGGGGTTGCCTGGACAGGGAACTGTGGCTATATATCCTTCGGATGTCCCGGTTGAGTCTGACGGCGAAGACGCCGGGGAGTTTCTGGGGAAGCGATTCATCGCGGATGACGTAAATTGGGATCAGACGTTGCGCGTACTGACGCAAAAGAGCGGTGCCGCAAAGCTTTATGAACTGGCGGGACCAGACAATCTGTTTTTCGCCCTTTCTATAAATATTGGATTGCTGGTGATAGTCTCCGGCGATGGGATTAAGGAGCAACTGGCAGAGATGCCATTGACGTATTGTGTGTAGTCGGCGAAATCGTCAAAGCCGACTAAATCGACTAAATCGTCTGAAATCGACTAAATCGACTAAATCGTCAAAGCCGTCAAGATCAGAAAGCGACTTCGACGATTTCAACGGTACAGGAGCGGAACATGTCAGAGAAATGGCGATACATAACACATAGAGATTTAAGTTCCGCATACGGACTGGCTGTGGATGAGACTTTGGCGCATTCCGTCGCCTACAATTGCAGCACACCTATACTCCATCTATATAACTTCCTTCCATCCGTCATCGTTGGCAGATACCAGGATATAGAGGCGGCCATAGATATGGAAGAGTGCCATCGCAGCAACATTGAGTATAACCGGCGGCACACTGGAGGCGGTACTGTCCTCATGGGGCGAGATCAGTTAGCTCTGGGTTTTGTAATGCCTCTGAGCCATAAATCAGCAAGCTCAAGTATAAGACAGATGTTTAATGTGCTGGCTGGTGTTATTAGCGATGCGCTGACGGAACTAGGTGTGAATTCTATTTTCCAACCCAAGAATGACCTGAAGGTCAATGGTAAAAAGATCGCCGGTCTGGCTGCATCTCTGGAAGAGAAAGATGTCTTTTTTTTCCACATGAGCTTGCTGGTAGACTTCGATATAGAACTGATGGTGCGGATATTGAACACACCCCGGGAAAAGCTGGCGGATAAAGCCATAAGCTGTTTCTCCCGGCGCATGACTACTGTAAAAGATGAGATCGGTAAGCTTCTTCCCCTACCTGTAGTCATGGAAGCCATTAAGCGCAACTTTAGCAGGCGGTTTGACATAGAGTTTGTGGATAGCGAACTTCTCCAGTGGGAGGAGGACAAGGTTCAGGAACTCATCCAGAACAGGTATGGCTCAAAAGATTGGATCTTCTCCATAAAACATCCGCCCGGGTCTACAGGTCATGCGAGGAAGAAGACGCCAGGCGGAATGCTGTACGTGTATCTGACCCTTGCTGGTAACTCCATTGAAAGCGTTCTGATCACTGGCGATTTCTTCTCCACACCTGAGGCCGTAAACAGGATCGAATCGGCGCTGAAATGGACTTCCGCGGACAGGACGAATGTGGAAGATCGCTTGAGCCAGGTTATGAGTGAAGAACCTATATACGAGATTGACGCCAAAACCCTGACGGATGTGATTATGATGGCAAAGAAGCGCAGTAAGCCGGCTCTTGCTCATAGTGTTTCTCAAGGAGAAAGCTAAAATCATGCGACTTTTTCAGTTACCATAGTAGAACAAGCCAGCGGCATGTTCTACTTGAAAGTTGTAAAATCAGGAGTTTATAAAACAATGAGCCAACAATTGCAGGCGGTTGAGCAGGAAGTGAAAGAAAGTCCGGAATATCTCAGGATGAGCCTCTCATCAGCTATGGCGCTGCGGCTTCGGCGGGGACTTTTTCACCGCAACGCTAAGTGCCCGTGTATCAATTTGCTGATGACATACGAAAAGGGCTGCGTCGGTAACTGTGGATACTGCGGTCTGGCGCGCGAACGTTCAGGGACGTATGTGGACAAAAGCTTTATCCGGGTGGAATGGCCTGTCTACAGTCTGGATGAGATAATTGAGAACATCCAGAAATATCAGAAGACTGAGGTACAGCGCGTCTGTATCTCCATGATCACCAATACCCGCGGGCCTGAAGACCTTGTCAGTATTTTGCATGAAATGAGACCAGCAATCGACATTCCTATCTCACTGCTTGTCAGCCCGACAATCATGTCTGAAAGCGATCTGGTGAATTTCAAGGAATGCGGCGTAGACAGGATCGGTATTGCTGTGGACACGGCCACGCCGGAACTCTTTGACAACATAAGGGGAAAATCCGCTCGCGGTCCCCATGACTGGGGTAAATACTGGGAGAAAATAGAAACAACCATGCGGGTTTTCGGTAATGAGAACGTGGGCATTCATTTCGTCGTAGGATTGGGAGAAACAGAAAAAGAGATGATAGCTGCCATTCAGCGAGTGCATAAAATGGGCGGCGGAACGCATCTATTTTCCTTCTTCCCCGAAAACGAGTCGCGATTTGCCGACAGACCTCAGCCTCCTATGGGTCAATATCGACGCATTCAGCTTGGACGGTATCTTATAGACGAAGGGCTGGGAAATATGGAGAGCTTTGCTTTCGAGCCTTCAGGCAGAATCTCAGATTTCGGGCTATCTGAAGATGAACTGAATCGGGTCATTGAGTTGGGAGAGCCTTTTGAAACCAGCGGATGCCGGGGAGAAGATGGCGAGGTGGCCTGCAACAGACCTTACGCCAATAGCTTGCCGGGACCTGATGTACGCAACTATCCCTTTGCTCCCAATGAAGGGGATATAGAAAGAATAAAGGAACAGTTGTGGACAGATTAGATTTGATGGAGCGAACGTCTGGCTTGCAGTCCAAAACGCGCAAAGTCTACTTTTACGCGCCGACCATAAAACATTACGAAACGGATGAATACGCCAACAAGCGACATCCATTTTTTGTACCGGTGTCCATCACAGGCACAAAATGTCGGCTGAACTGTGACCACTGCCGCGGGATAATTCTGGAATCCATGTATGAGGCAGGAGACCCAGAGTCTTTATATAATCTGGCGTTAAAACTTGCGGAAAGAGGCTGCAAGGGAATGCTGATTTCCGGCGGGGCAGGAATTGATGGCAGCGTGCCGCTGGCGGAATTCGCTCCGGTGATGGCCAGACTTAAAAATGAACTGGGCTTCAAAATGGCTGTTCACACAGGATTGGTGGACGAAAGAATGGCAGACATTTTGAGCGAAGCTTGTGTTGATTCAGCCATGATCGACATAATCGGTTCCGATGAAACAATAAAAAAGGTATATCATCTGGAAGCATCGGTGGCCGATTATGAGAATTCGTTGAACAATCTGACCGAGAGGAATATCAAAGTGTCACCTCACGTCGTCGCGGGACTTCACTATGGCGAAATAGCGGGTGAGTATAAAGCCCTGGAGATAATATCCAGGTACGATATTGCGTCGCTTGTTCTGGTCGTCCTGACTCCCATGTGCCGTACCCCAATGGCTGAGGTTGTCCCGCCCAGCATTGAAGAGATGAAGGAGATATTCACTACCGCCAGGGAGATGTTTCCCGACACGCCCATTCTGTTGGGATGCGCTCGTCCGGCGGGGAAATACAGGCTTGAGTTGGATAAAGCCGCTCTGGATATAGGGTTAAACGGTATCGCATACCCATCCGAAGGTATGGCACAGTATGCTACAGAGAAGGGATTAACTCCGGTGTTCTCGGAGTATTGTTGCTCGTTTATATTCGAGGAGGAGTGAAAATCCTCAAGTTTCGGTTCTTCCACAGGAGGTGAAAATTCTATGCTCATTCCGGTTCTCATGCTCTTTCTATTGGGATTAGGGGTACCAATGTTCTCAATGATCCTCGGCTTCACCAAGGAAACGACTGCCGTGGGCTGGATAGCTATAATGCTAGTCAGTGTAGCTGCTATAGTAGGCGCCGTAGTGATTTATGTTGTTGCCCGGCTGCAACGGCGGCCAGAAGAGTAAAAAAACTGTGTAGGCGCGCAATTCCGCGCGCCTGAGTCTGGGGAGATTAGCCCATGCTTGGTCCTCAAAAGCGAAGTAAATATTCCAAACACCGTCCGCTATTTATTCTGGCAGCCATAGTGGGCGAAGTTGTAATTCTGGTAGTGCTGGTAGTCCTTGCCGTAATTGTCTTTGGCTCGGTCTATTACAGGGCGACGGAACACCCGAAGTTCTGTGGCTACGCCTGCCACAATATGAAGGCCTCCTACGAGTCCTACAAGAGTTCTGCGCACAGTGATCTGCATTGCGCCAAGTGTCACAGTACGCCGGGACTTGGTGGAACGCTTAAAGGAGCTGTCGTAGACGCGGGCAGAGAGATATACGTGTATATGTCAGGTGAAGACGCCTATGACATGGATGAGCTTCATCCGAAGGTGCAAAATGAAAGCTGCCTGCGGCACGGATGCCACAAAGTAGAGCGGCTGGCTGAACAGAAGAGCTTGTTCAAGGATAACAACGTTTTCAGTCATGGCGCGCATCTTTCAGCAGAGGCAGTTCAGGGACACAGCGGCGGCCCGGCGGCGGCTGAAGCGTCAAATTCTTCATTCGCCGACAACTGCATCAACTGCCATTCTCAAGACAAGAAAAAGCACATGGCTGTTGACACGCAAGTGTGTTTCCTCTGTCATTTTGGCTCCAGCGATGCTGACATGCAGGAATGCGATTCATGTCACGCAATACCTGCTCCTGATCATGGTGAATATCTCGCGGATGAGGATGTTTCGTGCGCCGATTGCCATGAGATGGCCACCGAGGAAATAACGGTATCGCCGGAGAAATGCGCTGAATGTCATGAGGCAGAGCGCGAACCGTTGGATTCTGACAAAGCTCATAGGCTTCACGTCGAGCCGCAAAATGCGCGATGTATGGAATGTCACGAGCCTATAGAGCACCAGTTATAGAGCAAAATATGCAGACAGTGGAAGCAAAGAATAAATTAGAGCAAATATACAAGCCTGTCAGGGAAGAACTCCAAACAGTGGAGCAACAACTCTATGATCTGATACCATCTGATCTGGAGCCAATATCCACTGTGGAGAGATATATCCTTGACAACGGCGGCAAGAGGATGAGACCGGCTTTTCTTCTTTTGTCTGCCAGGGCGGTAAATTCTGACCAATCTCCATCAGATAGCACCATCAGTTTCGCTATGGCTGCGGAGCTACTGCATACCGCAACCCTGGTTCATGATGACCTGATGGATGGTTCAGTTCTGAGGCGCGGGCGTGAAACCATAAATTCCAAATGGGGGCAGGGAACTGCACTGCTTTTAGGTGATCATCTGTACCTGAAGGCAATTGAGATCCTGACCGGTGAGAACATGCTGGACCCTGACAAATCGGAGGATTTCAAGCTGACGTACCGGGCGTCCAGCCTCATGCTCCAGACAGCGGCGAAGATGTTCAAAGGGGAAGCTCTTCAGCACCGAAAGCGCGGAGAATTGTCCACAACCGAAGAAGACTATTTCGACATCATCGGGAATAAGTCGGCCGCTTTCATATCATCTTGCTGTGCCATAGGCGCTATGCTGAACAACGGCGTCCACCCTGAGATCGGTAAATGTATGGCAGATTATGGTTTTAACCTGGGCATTGCTTTTCAGATCAAAGATGATATTCTGGATCTTATGGGCGATGAAGAGAGAATAGGAAAAGCTGTGGGCAGCGATCTGAAAGAAGGGCGTCTGACCTTGCCAGCGATTCACCTGATGGCCAATGCAAATGGCCACAGGAAATACCTTGAGTCTATTCTCTCACGTCCGTCCAACGGGCAGCTTTCTGTGTTATATCGGTGGTGGAAAAGTTCCAACGGGAACCACAAGGCGTTCAGCAAACGGCAGCTTCAACGAGTAAGAAAGTTGCTTGTGGACTGCGGCTCCATCGAATATTCCACAAAGTCAGCCAGTAATTTCGCTAACCTGGCCAAGAAAGATTTGGAGACAATCCCGGATTCGGAGGCGAAACAGTCTTTGATAGCACTGGCGGATCATGTAATGATTAGAGAAAACTGATTTCACTACCGGACACTTTTTTCGAGTTAATGAGGACCAGGAGAAGACGCGGTTCTATGACTCAGGTCGTGCAAAGTCAGTTCACGGATCTTGCGCCAATCCTCTTGATTTGACGAAGTGAATGACGGTAGTCCGTCCCACTCCGGGTATCACGCCGATTGCTGTTCTCATATACGATAAGCATTTAGTACGGAAAAACGCTCCTTTTATCGAACTCTGAAACAGCATTTTCGACATGCTATAAAGCCTTATTATATCTAGCTTTATAAGAGTTCGATAATTCAGAGTTCGGAATTGGGGGTTTATGCAAAAAAACCCAGATAGATCATAGTCGGGGTACAAGGTCATGAAAACAAAAACTGGCAAAGCGGTACTTCCACTGGAACAGGAACTAATTGAGCGAGTCGGTTGGTTCATCAAATTGAGGTGGTATGCTATTGTGGGGGTTTTCGCGGCAAGTCTGTTGGGTAGATTTGCCTTTCAGTACCGTTTGCCGGTCTTGAATCTCTCTGCCATTGGTCTAGGGATGATCATCTACAATACAGTATTCTGGCGCTATTTTCTGAGTTTGAGCCGGCCAAAGGCTGAAAATGGTGTCTCCGAGAGAAAAACTGCATGTACTCGATTCGCCAGTGTCCAGATCGCTTTTGACTGGGCGGCTCTGGGTTCAATCGCCTATTATTCTGGTGGCATCCAGAGTCCAGTGCTTATGTTTTTCATCTTCCATATTCTGATCGCGTCCATTCTACTTTCCCGGCGGCAGTGCTATCTCCAGGCTACGGTGGCAGTGCTATTTGTTACAGCAATCGCACTTCTAGAGTATCTGGAACTGATACCTCACATATCTATTATGAGCGTGCCAGATACTCGGTTTTCGGATACTGTCTCGGTAATAACTTTCCTGACCTTTTTCGTGTCAACGTTGTATATTGCAGCGTTTATTGCTACATCAATCGCAGTGGCACTGAGATCAAAAGAAAGTAAACTGGTGATCCTGCAAGCCGATCTTCAGGAGTCCTATAGCGATCTGGAGGAAGCCACGACGGAGAGATCACGATTTATTCTCACCGTGACCCATGAACTCCGCTCCCCGTTGGCTGCTGTACAAAGTATGTTTGGGGTGATCAGCGCAGGCTATGCTGGTGAAGTTTCGGTGAAGGCAAAGGAACTTATCGAGAGATCTGATCGTCGCATCCATTACCTTTTGGAATTGGTGGGTGATCTTCTGGATCTGGCGGCGGAGCGACTGAATGTTATACGGAGCAAGCGAGTTGATGTCGATCTCAACGATGTGGTTATGGAAATGATTGACGGAATCAAGGGTAGAGCGGAAGCCAAAGGCGTGGCTATATCAACCAGCATACCAAATGAACATATCATCATAAGAAGTGATAGGAAGGATATGGAACGTCTGCTAGGCAATCTTCTCAGTAATGCAGTAAAATATACGCAAAAAGGCGGGCAAGCGCATCTGACTATGGATACCAACGAAGACAAAGTGAGATTTACCGTCATTGACACCGGTATTGGTATTCCAGAGGAAGCGATTGAACAGTTATTTACAGAATTCTTCCGAGCAGAAAATGCCAGGAAAATTACAGAATATGGTACAGGGCTTGGTCTGGCTATTGTTAAGCGCGTTGTTGATGAACACAAGGGCGAAGTCTCTGTAGAAAGTGAATTGGGAAAAGGGAGTAAATTCTCCGTATCTCTCCCGCTCCCCACTCGATAAATACGCAATGTTGAAAAGCTGTAGGTTGGGTCCGTTTAATGTGACAAAGTCAAGCTAAAACTGCGGCATATTGGCCACAGAATTATTGCCCGATTAATTATTCAGAATCCATTTCTTCACTTTCCCGCCGTAGTAACAAGAGAGCATTACAAACCGGGGGCCAGCTCCTCGGTTTTAATTTTTTCCTTCCATTAGGTTCACGTCACAGAATGTCAGTAGATCACAAAGGCATTAAGTGATGACAAATGGGTTTGGGTTGTGATATGTTAGCCATGCACTATCCGCTAACCTCTTGGACACTTTTGTGCATCCCGATGTTAGAAAATGAGTGTTGTCGTACTGAACTCAGTTGGATCCTGCGTATGAGCGCCTAAAATCGGGGCTTCAGCACAGTCAAATCTCTGGCAGTTCCAGTTGTGTTACATTAGTTGTCGTCCCCCAGATCAGAACCATCCGCAAGGAATATTGTTCAACTCTTGGTAGGCAATCTGAGCTAGAATGGGATTTTCTAACATCGGGATGCACAAAAGTGTCCAAGAGGTCGGTGGATAGTGCATCAGTTGCTATCGGAACACCTTTTCGGAACTATTCGCTGCCTGATGCATCAGTTATCAGACTGTCCTTTGGGCGACACACCTATAATTTGTCTATAATTCGCTCAATCAGTTGTTTATTAATATCCGTTATGTCTTCGTCGTCCTCCACGATGAAGTCGAATGTGCTCTCCAGTATGTTCCTACCATATTTGGTGGAAAATAGCTTAGCACGGTAATGTCCATCACCGCATTCATGCATAGCATAATCTACCACAGAGCTTATGTCTCTGTATCTCAGCATTCTAACAGTGAGTTCCGCCAAGACGTTCAACCCGTCTGAGGACATACGATATAGTCTGATCCTCGGGGCCAGACCCCTCTCCTCCAATTCCCTGGCATACTTAGTGAATTCCATGCCTTCTTCAGCCCCATATACGATCATGAACGCACACCTCCTGATAAAACCAGCAGAAACCGGGTATAGTCAACACTGTTCTCACCCCGTCTCTAGTCTCCCCGAATTTCAGCGAATCGGCTTAGGGGAGATCCTATCTTATCCTCCAGATACTCTTTACTTCCATAGATTGTTTTTACCTTCTGCCCTCTTTCAACGCGGTACTGTATAATCAACTCTCTCAGTTGATCCTCGGAAGCCTCAGGAAATGCTGTCCTGAAGACATCCTCAAGCACATAATACCTGCCCTTTAACAGCATCACACTGCGGATCTCAGGAAAATGTCCCTCGCGAAAGTGCTTATAGAAGCTACTGCGATGTTCCCAACCCACTATCTGAGAAGCCTCCGTAGGGCCGATCAGACACACCTTTTCTAAGTTCAGAATCTCGTCCTCTTTTTTCGACTCATCTTTCTTACGCATCACAAACTCCAAGCTTATTCGGTACTATTTCATCAAAAAGCTTAATGGGACCTTAATGGGAGACTAAAGGGATACTTAAGGCATCTATAACGGATGTAAAAGGGTTACCATTTTTCAGATTAATATAGCATCAAAAAAACCTATTGTCAATGGAAAACTCAGAGCGCAAGCATCAAGCCCATTGCTGTAATGATGCCTTCAATGCACTAAGTCCTTTTACAGAGCCGCCATAGAAATGGCCACCACGGCGATCCTCGAATGGCGGGAATCTGAGACCGAGAGACAGTATTGATCTTGAAGACTATATGCCAATTTCGCGTACAATGTGTAATCCTTTGGCTGGCAGATCATTTGCACAGACTTCAGGATGGTTTCGCGTTTTTGATTGACAATGCTGGGAACATCATCCACAATGTGATGGGAAATCTGAAAGAAGGGGAATTAAGTGTGGCACGGATGTCAGAGAGGCATCTGCGGCTCTCTATTTCGCTCTGTAATGGCCTTCTTGAGGGTAGCTGGTAGTTTTTCAGCTATCAGGCAGATTACTGTAATGATACATGTTCTTATGTTAAAAAGTTGACAGAAAAATGATGTTGTATACGTCGTGGACGTTTTTTTAGTTTCTCATATACCACCTTCTTGTTCTGGAAAGTAGCGTAGTTCGGCAACAAGATAGAATCAATCTCTTATCAGCAGACAGGCCATGTAAGCCATAGGCTACAAAAGCCGCTGCAAACCCTTTATTAGGCTCTATCAAGTGGGCACGCAGTCTAAGAAAAGCAGACAATCCCATTGGAATGCTGCAACATGTACCTAGCGTTTGCCCACAAATGCGATTACTATTGCTGCCAGAACATACTTATGAAACTACACAGGTTGCATAAGATTGCTGGTTCTTCAGAACGTAACGAATTCGATTGAGCAACTTCCGAGCTATCCTTACTATTGCACGATTCTTTGGCATTCGTTCACTTAGTTTGCTGAATGCCATTAGCAAAGCCGGGTCTTTCCTGACTGCTATCCAGCTGCTCTCTACCAGCAGAGCTCGTAAGTTTGCGTTGCGACGACGGGAGATACCAGTGTTCCGTTCTTGTTCTCCGCTGGAATTCTCGCCTGGAACTAAACCTACGTAACTGGCAAGATGGTCCAAGCCTTTGAATCGATTGATGTCTACGATCTCAGTTAGAAGTACCATAGCTGAGAAGATACTGATGCCAGGGATCGATTTCAGATATTGCACGTTTGTCCGGTATGGCTCCTGCTGAGACAAAGTTCGGATCTGTCGGGTCAGTTGGGCAATGCTCTGACGCAGATACTTCAACTCATCCAGTAATGCCTGTAGTGCTTGTTTACCACTTTCCTCCTGGAACTCAAGGCTTTCCAACCACTTGATGAAGTTGCGCGACCAATGACTTTTTACCAATTCGTCGGGAATGGCATACCCATAGAAACTCAGCGACCCTTTGATCTGGTTCTTGCATCGAGTCTGTTTCTTAACCATAGATATGCGCATCCGAACCAGAGAACGGTCTTCCAGAGCTTTTCGTTCAGGTACATACAATGCGGTCAATTCTCCATTGCGTAAACTACGAGCCAATTTCCGAGCGTCTACTGTGTCGTTGCGATTGCGCCTTTCCTTGTCTTTGGTTGGTACATCGCATGGATGCACTACCAGACAATCCACTCCTTGTTGTCTCAAGGCGTCATGAATCCAGAAACCGAAGTATCCCGCTTCATACACGCACTGATACTTGGCTCCAGGAAAATGTTTGTGCAAGTAGCCAACCAGCGCCTCTGGATTGGGTGGTTGGCTGAATGTCTTATGCTCGAAGTCCTTTGTGAGAATGGTGACCTTCCAACTCTTCTTGCCTGTATCCAGACCAACATAAATGTCTTGACCACTGAAATCAATTTTGGTATTCTTCTTCTGCATGATGGGCCTCTCCTTTTCTTTGTTGTAATACTGGTTTTACCATCTATAGTATACAACATACAAGGTAGAGGCTCACCTCTTTTATCACCCATTTTTAAACATAACGTCTAAGGAATTCAGTTCGACAAAACGACCGTTTTATAGAACCGTCTAGCATGGGTCCTGATATACTATAGAACCCTGGAAACACTATGTTCACGTTAGTTCGATAATTCAAAGTTCGGGATTCCCCCGCCAGTTGAGTTAATCGTACTGATTTATCACCAGTGAAGAAACAGGTAAAATAAAAGATACAGAAGCTGATCAGAAAAAGCGTAGTATGACTGGCTTTAGACCTTGTCATAATTCCTTAACATGTATTACTACAGTAATCTGCCTGACACCTGATGTGCCAGGCTTACCCGTAATAGGTCATTGCCCACACAGGAAGGAAAGGCGGCTTCCATCAGCGACTCCACATTGATATGAGTGCAAAGTGTGTCTTTCCAATGTACGACCTTGAATTTATAAACTGTGTCCCAGAGGTGTTTCCATTTAGCAGTGCCCACATTAAACACAAAGCGCCCATCTAACATGCGAACAGACGGTGCATCTGTATTTATTGGTTCTCTATGTGCTAATTTCATCGAATCTAAGTCGCGGTTAAACGGCGATCAATCAGCGGTCAAACGGCGAACGCTCACCCCCTGGGTTTTAGAGTGCTTATAACGGCGTAAACTACGCCTATTAAGAATAATATACCACGCTTCTGCCCTTTTTCGGAAATTCGGTGCTGTCCCTGTAGGCTGCGGATAAGTCCGTGAAGCGAAAAAGTGCCCTTATCCCTCCCACAGTGACATTTCTGCCTTCCTGAAATCTGTTAGCATCCTGTTTACATTCAGAGTAACTGTTTAGTTCCCTCGTAAAAGAGTGGCAAGATCGTGGCAGCATGTGTTGGCAGATACCAGACACATACCTGGATACAGAATCATGACAGACACA
>SDBU01004051.1_pt1 | contig 18278 bp, 11 predicted proteins | sample 2277071 | NCBI WGS metagenome assembly SDBU01 (sample SAMN10397929, study PRJNA504765) | marine sediment metagenome | isolation source: marine sediment core GS08_GC12, 126 cmbsf | place: Arctic Ocean: Gakkel Ridge, Loki's castle | collected 2008 | reverse complement strand
CCAATCCCTGCCTCTCCGCCATGTAGGATACGGGGTGTTCACCGCTTTGTTCGAACTTCCTTCAGGGGTTCCCCTTAAAATAGGCAACTAAAATCTTAGTCATTGCGAGGGCGCGAAGCGCCCGAAGCAATCTCTAAAAAACGTCCTAACGAGGCTCGGCACTGTCCGCCTTCACCTACCAAAGACTGACGAGGCGGACGCGTCCTCGCCCGGAACGCCGAAGCGTATATATTAGAGTCTCATACACAGGGCTCGTCCGCCCCTTGACCCAGCACTAATTTTACACTGTAAAAACTCGAAAATTAGTGCTGGGTCAAGGGTGTGCCAAGCCTTCACACGAAATGTCGCTTTGCAAAATGGCAAATTTTCCCACACAAAATTTGCCATTTTGCAAAAGACGAGAAAAAACTTGTACTGAGCGAAGCGAAGTATTAAAAATTTTCAAAGGGCAGATTTGGGGTAAACGCTTGTTTGCGTTGTTGACGCAGTTATTTCGTTAGTACTTCCGCAATCACAAAGATAGTAAAGGAAACTATAAGTATGACTAGTCCGGTTACAAAGTGACAATATCGAAAGTTATAATAAGGCTTCAAAATTTGTTACCCCCTTGATATAATATTACACCTTACTGTAGTTAGGTGTCAAGAAAATAATCACCGTGCTATAATACGGTGTTATGAAATCATCTATTAGGCTAAAATTAGGTAAGAAAATAAAGGAAGTTCGAAATAAGCGTGGATATACTCAGGAAAAACTCGCTGAGTTAGCAAGTATTGATTATAAATATTTGCAGAGAATAGAAGGTAAAAACCCGCCTGCAGTCAAAATCGACACCATTGGAAAACTCGCGAAAGCTCTTAAAACAACGCCTGCTGCGTTATTGGATTAGGCTGCCTCTACAGGATATCCTACCGTGAAAAAATCAGCATAGAGATTTGACAAAGGCGAATCTGTCAGGTATACTTTTCATAACATAACATAACATAACATAACATAACATAACATAACATAACAAATTACTTTTGATTTAAAAGACCATGAATAAAAAGAAAATTGTAATAAAAGGTAAGAAATATTACAGGGTATCTGATGTCTGTAAGATACTGGGGATATTTAAGAATACACTTTATAATTGGGAGAAAAAAGGAAAGATTCCCAAGGCGCATCGGGATCCTATGAGTGGATGGAGGTTGTATTCTGAGGAAGATATTGAGAAGATAAAGAAGATATCGGGGAGAGGATAGAAAACCAGGATGTGGATATGAACTTAGCCAACGGGACATTGGTTTTGTTGGGTTTTTTGGCCATTGTTTTGGGTGTAGTATCAAAACTTATGGGCATATCTCTTTTGGCACCCTTTATAGGAGCAGCATCTAGTTATTTTATAGTTGCGATTACATGTTTTATGGTTGCTCTCGTGGTAGATAAATTTGAGAAAAGCTAAAGCCCGGATTATGACCATGATACAATTGCCGTCTGATATGAGAATAGAGTAATTCAAACTGACAAGAAAAAAATAACACATGGTTATAGAAAAAGAAATCAAATGCCCCACTTATAAGGGGAAGTATGCCGCAAGGAGTGGAGAGTGAGGTCGTGGATTGTGGAAGGGTGCAGGTCGGGGATTGTGGATTTTGTTAGGAAAAAATAAATGTTGTAACTGTATGCGAGATAAGGGGTTAGTACCATTTTTAAACAAAGTGTGGTGAGGATGGTATAGGACCTTCAAAACATGTACCATCAAGAGAATAGAATGATTAAACGGTTTTCAATAATAATAGCTGGCGCAAGGGAACTGATAGGAAGGAGGTTCCTTAATAAGTTTGATTCAATATCTGAGAGAGGAGTAGAAGGAAACTTGAGATTCTTTTCCGTCAACAAAAGGGACCCTTTATTTGCCGGGTTAAAGCAACTGGTGTTAAACCAGAGGACATTAAGGACAAAACACAAGAGGAACTTAAGAGCATAAGACAGAAAATGGGCGCTAATCTGCAAAAATTAGTTTTAGTTCTAATCTTAATATTATTATTTGCCTCACCTTCATATGCTGAAACATTGATTAGCAAAGATACTTCTGGAATATTAAAGGCTCAACCAGGAGAGGTAGAAATAATTGAAGAGAGAACTAGGAGTTTTAAGAAGTTCAGATTGTCTGATGCCCCTGATGGCAGAAAAAGATATAGAATTGGAGGACAGATTGGACCAATTCACTACAGAAAAGACCCCTTTGATGAGAATGAGTTATACAAAGAAATCGATTTGACAGTTCATCTTACCCCTGATGAGCCCTGGGATGCGGCAATGGAGACCAATGGCTATCAGGTGAGATTCTGGCAGAATTTATCAGGATGCAGCTATGTAGCTGAATACAGAAGAGCCGGAACCTGGTTAAGGGTGGCCCCCCTTGCTTTAATATGGCAGAATAACCTTGGAGAAGAAGAAATAATCGCTATTCCTCAAACTGCTGGCTTGCCCGAGATTGACAACGAGGGTCACCATGTTACCTGGCATAACGTTTTTGGAGAAGGAATTGATTTCAGATACAACATTAAACCAGACCACTTCTTCAAGGCAGTCATTATAAAGAACAGAGACGCTCTTCCTGAGCCGAGCATTGGAAGAGAAGGCTTGAAGCTGGACGTTGTCTTAGGGATGGCCTGGTCTGATAACACATTTATTAATGGATTTGCCCAGAATCACATTATTGATAAACTTCCTACCGGATATGAACTTATTGAATATGACCAGGTCCTGGTCAATCCCCACACCCTTGAGAATGCGGATGAGCAAAACAGAAGCACCTTCTGGATTCAGAAACCAAAGGCCTGGGACTCAGCAGAGCAAAGAAAATGGCTAAATATGAGCTGGAGTTTAAACAGGGCTGACAATAAAGTATTTGGATTTTTTGCAGTAGAAGAAAAAGAATTGGAAGATGTTGTTTATCCTGTTTATATAGATACAAACATGGCGGGACAGCAGGTTACGGCAGACGAAGACGATGGGTTTGACTATCAGGGTTCTTCGTGGTTCGGTAATATCGCTGGCAATATTTATTTGGGAAACAACGCGGGAGGGGGAAATACTTGCCACGGATGGTTTCGGTTTTTAACCGTTCCCCTGCCTCAGGGTTGCACCATCGATTCGGCATCATTAACGCTTCAGGCTAGTGTTAACGAAAGCGGCGATACCTGCGACTTTGACATTAAGGCAGAGGATGAAGATAGCGCAACACTGATAACCAGTGATGCTGAGTATGATGCGGTGAGCTGGACTGCCGCTATAGATTGGGACAGTGTTGGGGCATGGACAGCAGACAGTGATTATACAACTCCCGATATAGCCACTCCCGTTCAGACTGTTGTGAACAGAGGTGGTTGGGCACTCAATAATGATATGGGTTTTACTATAGCTGATGATTCAAGCTCTATTGGTGCGAAAAGGCAATGTTATGCTCACGAGGGCGCTGGAACGGCTGCAAAATTCGCTTGCAGCTATACGGAGACTGCTGCTGACCATTGGTGGATTTCCGGTGTTGACACTGACTGGAATACCATCGGCAATTGGAGTGCTACTGAGGGTGGTGGCAGCAATGGCACGATTCCTGGTTCGGACGACAACGTCTATTTCTCAGACACCTCCAGCAACGCTAACTGCACGCTGTCGGCGGATGCGGCTTGCAATAATCTTTATACCGACAACGCCGACCACGACGGGACTGATGATTATACGGGCACGCTAAGTATAGGTGCTAATGATATTGCGATTTCGGGTTCCTTCGACCTTTATCGGAGTACCCCGGTAATAAATATGGGGTCAGGTACGTGGACAGTGGCGGGAAGCTTTATAGGTCGTTATGAGACACTGAATCGTGAAACCTCGCATCTTAGATTGACTGGGAGTGGCAATCTTGATGCTGGTTATGGAAAAACAAAATCCCTTTATGACTTAACAGTTTCTGGTGATTACACAGCTATTGACAAATGGAAAACCTTTAACTCATTCACAGTAAGCGGTACACTGACTATAGATAATAGAGTCGAACCTCAAGCTGCTTGCACACTCAATTTTACTGGTGGAACTATAGATGGAGCCGGGCAAATTGCAGTTAGGGGTGCTTCATTCCCCAGCGATGGCACAGTAAGCTGCGGCGTTTGGTTTTATGCAAGTATTACACCGCCAGCTCGCACCTATGGCGGTTATGTTAAGTTCGGTCACTATAGTGGTTCAATGACGGCTACTTTAGCAGATGGCACCTATGTTATAGGTGGCGATCTTGACCTTAACTGCCAAGACAGCTCGACTGTTACAGTTACGGGTAGTGCTAATAATCCCAAGGTCACAATAGGAGGAGACGTGTATCGAACAAACACATCCGGTACAACTACTTCACTTGTGACAGGTAACGATGATTGGACAGTAAGTGGAGATGTTGATTTAACAGGATGCACCTTAACCGCTGGCTCATCAGAATTCATTTTAAATGGCTCATCAAATCAGACCATTGCCTCAGCTAGTCAAAGTTTCTATGATTTAACCATCACCAATGCCTCAGCCAGCCCCGGCGTTACCTTTGCTGATAGTTTAGATGTTGATAATCTCTTCAAAGCCACAACAGCAAACACAACCCTTACATTTACAGCAGGAATAACAGCAACCTTGGCTGATATCTCACTCGATGGCCAGGCCTCAGACACAAGGATAACCCTTCGCTCAACCACTACTTCTACATATGGCTGGGACGTAGAAACAGCCTTGCAAACAGGAGTAAGCAATGTAACGGTAAGCTATTGCGATGCCTCAACAGGAAACGAGGTCGACGCCTCGGACGGGACAAATGATAACGCTGGAAATAATACCAAATGGGACTTTGGCAATAACAGACACTGGGTTGCCTCCTCTGCCGGGACCTGGAATACCACTGCTAACTGGGCAACCTGTTCAGGTGGAACAGGTGGTGCCTCGGTCCCTGGTTCAAGCGATACAGCTATCTTTGATGCATCAGGAACCCAAAACTGCACAGTAGATACAACTGTTGCAGTTGTTGACCTTACCAATGCAGGTGGATATACTGGCATACTTGATACTGCCAATTACGCCATAACCATCAGCGATGACTTCCAATGGGATAGCGGGACACTTACTTGTGGAAGTTCAGCTATAAGCATTGCTGATGATTTTGATTATTCAGGGGGAGTTATTACTGCTGGCACCGGCACTTTTACTCTTGTCAGTGGTGATAATATAGATTGGATTCCAAGTGCTTCTAAATTATATGATGTTGTATTTAACTGCACTGGAGGTCAGGTTGTTATTACTGGAACAGCATACATCAGCCATGACCTAACTTTAACTGACGGTCAAATTTATCAATCTCCTGATTTAGAAGTTGAGAATGATATTTCTATTGCTTCTGGTTTTTCAGGTGGTGGAGATATTAGTTTGGTTGGAACCAATGACCAGATAGTTACTCAAACTGGGGGAACAGCCCCAAAATTAATAATAAACAAAGGAACAAGTGGCACAGTTACTTTGGTTGGTCTAAACAAATGTGGGGGTATAAAAGTTACTGATTTAGCAGAGGGTAGCCTTACTTTGGTTGCTGATTTAGAGATTATAACAGGAAGTATGGATGCAAGTGGGGGAACTGTTGACCCTGCAACTTATGACCTTACATTTACAGGTGATAATAACGGTATTAACCCCAGTAGTGTACAATGGAACGATATTACTATTGACTTAACTCATAATCAGGTTTTTTCCATTAGTGGTAGCACAGCAGACATTAACGGCACTCTTAACTTGACTGATGGAAGATGGTATGATGATGCCAGTTTAGGAATGACCGTAGCAGGCAATATAACTGTCCACGCTGATTGGGATGAAGACGGATTATCAGGAGCAAATAAGATTACTTTAGATGGTGCAGGAAATCAGACCATAACCTTAGATGGTAAGTGGATAGCTGATACTGAAGTAGTCGTTGACAAGGCTACAGGAGATTGCGATATTACAGGTGCAGCCACGATTCACGACCTAACCATTGATAATGGCACTTTAGACTTTGCTGGCGGTTTTACTTATACCTTTGATGTTACTGATACCTTGACTGTCAAAAGCGGTGCGGCAGTTGAGTTCACTGGTTCTGCTGGAAGTTTAGTTACCTTAAGATCGGATAATCCTGGTGTTGGAAATGATTGGAATTTAGATAATCAATCAACTTCTACGATTACAGCTGATTGGGTTGATGTTCAAAACTCCAATGCTAGTAACACGGTCACAGCTACCAATTCAGCAGATTCTGGTAACAACACCAACTGGACATTTGGCGCAGGTGCTCTCAGATATTGGGTTGCCTCATCTGCCGGGACCTGGAATACTACTGACAACTGGGCAGCAAGCTCAGGAGGCTCAAGTGGAGCCTCTGTTCCTGGAAGCACTGATAATGTTGTTTTTGACTCAGCAGGAACCCAAAATTGCACTATTGATGCCACTGTTGATGTACTGGGTATAGATATTCAATCAGGCTATAGCGGGACTATTTCTCAAGGTGCAAATGCTGTTGCTATTGGTAGCTCAGGCTTTAGTCAAGCAGATGGGATTTTTACTGGTGGAACTGAGACAATCACTCTTGATTGGGAAGCTGATTTTACTCTTTCAGGTGGTACTTTTACCTGTTCAAGTGGGACTACCTATTTTGGTGATAACTTCACCCACACTGCAGGAGGTGTTTTTCTCCATAATAATGGCACAGTAGAATTTTCTGATTACGACGGCACAATCAATGTAGATACCACTGAGACTTTCTATAACTTTATAATGAACAAACATAGTCAGGGTGCAGGCAGGACCCTTACTATTTCCTCTGGAGATCTGGTTGTTGATGGAACCTTGACTTGGACTAACGGGAGTATTGCCACAGGAACAATTGATGCTAATGGTGTGATTTCCATCGCTGATACTGCTGATGGACATGGTACGAATGGCATACTTCTGGTTGATGGTGGAAGCAGTCAGAGCTTTACCATTCCTAATGGAGCCTCAGCTCCAGCTATTACCCTAAACAGTGCCGCAACGACTATTCAGTTTGAGGCAGGAGCAGATTGCTGGATTCGGGCCCTTATTCTTCAGGCTGGCACCTTTATTGCTTCAAGCGGAACGCTTACTTTTGCTGATAACTTCACCCACACTGCGGGTGGGACCTTTAGTCATAACTCTGGAACAGTAATTTCGGACTATTACAACACCACATTTAATGTTGATCCCAGCGAGACCTTCTATAATCTTACACTTAATAAGGTGAGCGATAATAGGTATCTCACCATTTCCTCTGGAGACCTGATTGTTAATGGAACCCTAACAATAAATGAGGGGGGGATTAAGACAGGAACAGCTGATGTGAAGGGTAATGTAGTAATTGGAGTCGCTGCTGATAGAGAGAGTGGTACTATCAAACTAAGTGGCACAGGAAACCAGATTATTACGGGAGCTTCAGGTGGAGAATTTCCAGATACTTTAACTATCAATAAATCTTCAGGCGACTGCGATATTACCGGGACTTGTAATCCTATAAGTGATATCAATGTTACTGCCGGTACTTTAACATTTGCCGGAGGATTTACCTATACCTTTGATGTAGGAGATACTTTAACCGTTGCTTCTGGAGCGACAGTTGAATTCACAGGTTCCGCTGGAAGTTTAGTTACTTTGGTTTCAGATAATCCTGGCGATGGCAATGACTGGAATTTAGATAATCAATCAACTTCTACGATTACAGCTGATTGGGTTGATGTTCAAAACTCCAATGCTAGTAACACGGTCACAGCCATTAATTCCACTGATTCTGATTTTAATACTAACTGGGATTTTATCCCTCCTGATTCTTCTGTCACCGCCTTTACTGATTCCTCCGGCACTGATAAGACTTCCTATACCTATGGCACCGATGATGTCTATGTACAGGTTAGTGATGATGATGAAAATACAGATGCAGGTTCTGCGCAGACCGTTTCTGTGACGGTGACCAGCGCAAACGGAGGGGATTCAGAGGATTTGACATTGACTGAGACAGGGAATGATACAGGGGTATTCAGGAATACCAGTGGCCTACCCTTAGGATTAGGCACAGCTACCAATGATGATGGAACCCTAACCATAGCCGGTTCTGATACACTCACCGCCTCATATACCGATGACGATGATGCTACCGATACCTCAAGCGATACAGCAACAGGTATATCTCAGACAACTCTAAGTGGAACAGTAGAGGATGCTAATACAAATGAGGTTCTAAGCGAGGTCACGGTTACATTGCTTGATTCAGATGATACAACAGTAGCAACTACTACAACCGATGATAATGGGAATTACTCATTTACTGAGACCCTCTCAAGCGGTACTTATACATTAAAATTCACCTTAGAACCTCTTTATAAGGAAAAGACCCAGGATATTACAGTGACCGCTGGAACCGGTCTTGCGATTGGGGTTACATACCTAGACCCTTATGGGATGGTTTATGCTTCTATCGCCATGGAGCCTGTTGAAGCTGCAGTAGTGACTCTATATAAAGCAGATTCTGCTATATACACTGGCTCCCCCCAACCCAATCCTCAGACCTCAGATACTAAAGGTAGGTTCTACCTTGAGGTTGGAGCAGGTAAGTATTACTTAGGGGCAAGACATAAGGATTACAAGGACTTTAAAGGCGATGTCTTTACTCTAACCGGCTCATCTGTAAATGAGAATATTGTGATGGAACCTTTAGACTTAAAACAAGGTCAGTATCTCTCCATCGCAAAGACTGTAAATAAGAAGACCGCCACAATCAGTGATATCTTAACCTACACCATAAATGTCAAAAACATAGATGACACCCTTACAGCAACCAATGTTACCATAACAGATTCTTTACCCCATGACTTTAAATATGTAAATGGCACATCAAGACTGGATAATACTTTTATAATCGATCCACAGAATAGAAGAACACCGAGCTGGTCTGTGGGTACCCTTACCTCAAAAGAGTCGAAGACGCTTACCTATAGAGTAATCATAGGACCTGATGTAAAACTCGGAAAGAATAAGAATTCAGCCATAATAAACGGCACAGTAAATGGTACATCTACATCAGCCGGCCCTTCCGTTGCACCGGTAGATATAAAAGAGGGGCTCTTTACCAAGAGAGGCATGGTTATAGGCAAGGTCTTCAATGATACAGACCAGGATGGCATTCAAGATAGAGGTGAAAAAGGTATTCCATATCTTTCGTTAATTCTTGAAGACGGCATCATGGTTACGACGGATGAGTTCGGAAGATACTCCATACCTGATGTTGGCGTAGGTATGCATGTATTAAAGTTGGATCAGAGGATGCTTCCAGGAGGACCACTTACCAAAGAAGGAATGAAAGGACCAGAGGCCAAAGCCCAAAAACCAAAGACAGAAGAGGAAAGCTTAATCCAGCGAAGGAGCCTTGGAGATTGGATAAAGGAGAGATTGCATAAAAAGGAGGCGGCGGAGGAAGAGGAAGAAGATACGAACGACGAAAAACAAAAACCTCATTATCGTAGCGATATCCCCCAAGTATCAAACTTCGTGCAGGTTCCTGAAAGCGGAACGGCAAAGTGCAACTTCCCCATAAGGCTTCTTACACCTCTTGAAGAAGAACTTCAAAAGAAAAAGCACGCCAAAGAAACCCAGTTTATGATAGTCGGTATAGCGGACGGCACACTCGGGCATCTCAACTCAAGCGGGAAAGTCGAGAATATTGCCGAAGGAGACAATATCGGGATGAGCCTTGAGGTAGATGATAAATTCTACCAGAGCGGCAAGGTTGTTTTATACGCAAAAGGCAAAATAAAAGGAGAGTATCTTTTAACTACAAGATATGACTCAACCAGGAATTATTATGACCACCTCTATTCATGGGTTAATCCTGAGAAATACTACCCAATATACGGGGATAAATCCACCCTTACTAACGATGCCGATTCACAAGGCAAATTCTTTATCCGAATCGATAAGGACTCCTCCTATGCGATGCTCGGAAATTACAAAACCGATGAATTTACGAAAACGGAACTAACAAGCTATAGCCGAACGCTTCACGGTATTACAGGCAGTATTAAGAGTAAGGACTTTGTGGATAGAGATGAGCACAAATTGAAATCACAGATGAACATAGATCTAGAAACCTCCTTCTTCTACGCCAAGACCCTGCAAGAACAGAGACAGGATATATTCACTGGACGCGGTATATCAGGCCCGTATTACCTAACGAGGATACCTATACTGGAAGAGACCGAAGAGATAAGGCTTGAGGTTCGCGACAAGTCAAGATACGATATTGTCCTTAAGACCGAGGCTAAATCCCGCGATACCGATTACGAAATTGATTATGACACAGGCCGGCTTATGTTCAGAGAGCCTGTTCCAACCTATGATGAGAATAACGACCCTGTATATGTAGTTATCGATTACGAATATATCACCCCAGCCGACAATAAGAAACATTACATAGCCGGGGCGCGGCAAGAAATAACATTTTTCGACGATAAGATAAAACTGGGAGGCCAGGTTATAAACGAAAATAGGTCGGAATACTCCCGCACCCTTTTAGGCGTAGATTCCGTATGGGAGATTTTGCCGAATACAACCCTTGCGGGCGAATGGGCGCAATCGATAAAGACAGACGAAAAAGGAGTAGGAGATGCATTAAGGGTCGAAGGAAGAAGCGCTCTATTCGACAATAAGTTGAAACTGCAGGCTTACGCAACCCAGATAGGCAAGAAATTCTCAAACCCCGTTAACGTTAGAGAAAACGCCATACAGAAATACGGCGCTACAGGAGATCTCCAGATAACCAAGAACCTCTCCCTTATAACCGACCACTGGATGACGCGCTCTATAACAAGCAGGATACACGACAGGCAAACAAAAACAGACCTCATCTATAAAAACGATAATCTATTCCTATCTACAGGATATGGCTTTGATGAGACTGTAGATGAAGAAGGTGAGATAAACGATATATTTAGACATAGAATGAATCTAAGGGGAGGTCTAAAGCTTACAAAAAACGTAATCGCCTCTACAGAGTATTCCTGGCAGAGGGAGCTCTATGAGAAGAAATTTAAAAAAGAGATCGATGTGTTCTCGCCAAGACTCGATATAAAAGTTAGTGAGAATGCCTCTATATACGCCAGGCACGATTACACCCGCGAAAAGGTAAGGGGCGCGGATAAAAGGTTAACAAATAATATCTCAAGCGTCGGTTTTATAACCCAGAAAGATGGAAAGAGGAGTTATGTCGAATACGGCTTTGTCGGCAAAAAGATAGACCGAACCACCTTTGGCACCGAGCAGGATATTGCTGTAAACGACAAAATCACCATAAAGACCCATGCAAACAAGGTAATATCAAAGGACAAAAATGAGGAGAATATAGGTTATAACTCCAGGATAGAGATTTTTAAAAACCTCTATCTCGGAGGCGGCTTTGAGAGGACGATGACAACAGGTGATACCGACTATGAACAGACCGCAGTAAGCGTAACGGCCGATTATCTGAAGGACGAGGATAATGCCCTCGGGTCAAAGTTTGAATATAGAAGCGATAAGACAAAGAGAGAATATAACTTCGGACTTGATTCAAAACTGAACATGAACGATGCCACCTATCTTCTTGCAAAGGCAGAATATCACAAAGAACGCGATTACAGAAGTAAAGAAGACTTAAGGGAGACCAAGCGCATTATAGGCGGCATAGGTTTTAGGCCCGTTGATAACGACCGATTAAATCTTTTAGCAAAGTATGAATACAAAGAAGACCTTGATATAGTCTCTCTATCTAAATCAGATTACACCTCACACCTGGCAAGCATAGAAGGAATATATGATATCGCTCCTCAATGGGAACTATTCGCTAAATACGCCTTAAAAAGCGCTGGAGAGGCTGCCAATGATATTGAGACTCACTCTTTAACCGACTTAAAGACGGCAAAGCTTACATATAGATTAACCTCCTATTTAGATGTGGCGGGTATTTACAGGATTCTTCAGAACTATAACACACAGACGATAAAGCAGGGCGCAGCCATTGAGACAGGTGTAACGCTTTTTAAGCACTTAAGAGTCGCAATGGGTTACAACTTCTTAAGATATGATGACAAAGACTATCCAGACGAAGATTACCAGGGAGCAGGTCCCTATATTCAGATGAGCTATAAGTTTGATGACGCAGAAAAACTTCTTGAATCTCGCGAAGAGGAGAATATAAAGAAGTGGGCATGGAGATTGGTTCATGAGGAATTGGCAAGACCCGATAGCGAGATTATGAAGGGATTATATAATTACTTCAAGCTTGCAAAGCTCGCCCGTGATGAAGGAAACTTAGAAGAGGCGAAGGAGCTTTACAAGAAGATACAAGAAACAGGAGAAATGATGTATGACCAAGCAGAAGAATGCGTAAGAAGCCGTATTGAATTAGAGAAGAAACTCAAAAGTTATAATAAATTGGCCAGAATTTATTATAAGGAAGGCAAGCTCATCGAGGCAAAAGAACTCTGGCAGAAAATTATAACAGAAGCAAAATGAGGAGGCATTAAGATGAGAAAGATTAAAAGAGAGTTAGGGGTGAGGTTTTTGGCAGGTTTTGTAGCACTTGTATTTTTTCTGAATTCAACACCCTTACTGTCTCTTCAGGAGCCAAGGGCACAAAAAGGTTACACGTACAATCTCAAGCAACTTATAGAGCAGACAGAGAAAAATATCAAGAAGGTCAATGAAGATTTAAAGGAAAAAGAGATTGAAAAGCAAAATCGGCAAAGAGAAGCTAAAACAAAGGAGCATTTTGAAAAAGGAAACGCTCTCTACAAAGAAGGAAGGCTAAAAGAGGCAAAGAAAGAATGGCAGAAGGCCTTGGAGATTACCAAAGACCCTGAGATGAAAGATTATATTAAGGATAGCGAGAAAAGGGCAAAAGAAGAGGAACTCGCCCGCAGGAGAGAAGAAAAGGAAACCCAAAGAAGACTTGAGGCCGAACAGAAAGAAAAAGAACGTCTAGAACGAGACAGACAGAGAAAGCTTGAGGCTAGAGAAAGAGAGAAAAAGCGAGTTGAAGCTCAAGAGAAACGAGAAAAAGAGCGTGCACAGACAGAGAAGGAGCGTAAGCAGAAAGAAGAAGAGGCAAGGTTAGAAAGAGAACAGAGACAAAAAGAACGCCTGGAAGCTAAGAAGAAACGTCAAGAAGAACTTGCTCGCCAGAAAGAGGAAAAGGAGCATCAAAAAAGGCTTCTCAGAAAACAGAAAGAGAAAGAACGCCTTGAGCAGGAGAAACAAAAAGAGCTGGAAAGACAGAAAAAGGCAGAAGAGGCAAGGCTTATAAGAGAGAAAAGACAAAAAGCGACTTGAACGAAGAAAGCAGAAAGAATTAGAAAAACAAAAAAGAAACAAAAGAAAAAAGATTAAAGTTCCCGAAGCAGTGACTTGCCCCAATAGTTGTACCACTTCTTAAGAGAGAGCCGGGCATAATATTGCCTCCGGAGCAGGTGATTTATAGCCTAAAGAGCTGTACGGCCTAAACGTATTATATGCTCTTCTCCAACGCTCCGCCATTGTTTTCATAACTTGTTTATTTTTTGTAAGGTATGAAAAATATTTTAAAATATTTGATTTAAAGTCTTTGAAATTCTTATATAATTTTTGTTGATTTTGATAGTTTTTGCAAAAGTGTAACACGAAAATGACACGCAACACAGGATGTACTTTTGGGCCCACCAAATCGGAAGAATAGACTAAAACCGCCGTTAGTAATACTAAGAAAAAAGTTAGTTTGTAACCCTTGACAAGCATAGGATTGTAAGGTATACTTATAATGTAGTCACAAATGTAGCTACAAATTTTGCTTGTTTGATTGAAATAAAAAAAGAGAGGTGAGTTAGATGACCATTGCAAATGCGTTATTAAAGGCAAAGAACGTAGGTATAAGACGGTGCAAAAACAACCTATCCCGTATTCTCAAAAAACACGAAATCTGGCTTATAACAGAACATAATAATCCCAAAAGCTATCTAATACCGTATGATGATATGCTTGAACTGATTGATATTCTTGAGGAATTACAGGATTCCGAGACTATTAAAACTGTTCAAAGAGGTCGTGAAGCGATAAAGCGAGGCGCAAAAGGCTTTTTGGTATCCAAATTATTTAAAAAAATAAGAGCCAGTAGATAAATGAAATATACGGTCAAATTTCCAACCCGCAGCCACCAAAAGGATTTTGAACAAATATTATTAACAATTCCATATATTAATACTCAAAACAGAATTATGAAAGAAATCGAAACACTTGGGAATGATGCCCGACCCCATAGAGAGAAAAAATTTAAAAAACTTGAAGTACCAATCAATATATACAAATTTACAGCACGATACCGTATAAGAATCGGAGACTATAGAGTCCTTTATGATGTTGATGATAAGAAAAAAACTGTTTGGATTTTGAAATTGAAAAGAAGAAGCGAAAAGACCTACTGAAATAAAAAATATGCTCGTTAAAAAATTGGTCGTTAAAAAATTCGCTTGCTTATTTCAGGGGTTCGTCTTAAAATAGGTTCGAACAAGGCGGAGAACACACCGCCACCTTGCCAAAGGCAAAGGGATACACTGCTACACCCTAGTCTATACGCTATAATTTAATATAGCGGCTGCAGTTAGGTCATTGCATTTATCAATACTATTATCAGCGAGATCCTTGAGTATGGGGATAAGTTGTAGACTATATCTTTTAGCTATTAGCTTTGGCTCCAGGCCAGGCCAGCCCCAGCACGAGGTATGATGTATACCATCAACAATGTAATGTAGCTTGTCTAAAGTGGTAGGATGCATTGTTTCTACAGGTGCATGATCTTTTGGATTTGAAACCAAATCTACGATAACGGAGCCCGGTTGAAATAATTTCAACATTTTACGAGTAACAAAAAAAGGCTCTTTGGCAACCTCTCGTCTATAGGGGCGGTTAATTGCATCAACCAGAATGTCGGTTCCGGGAATGTGTTTTTCCATTTTAAGAAAATCTTTTTTGTTTAAAATTTCAACTCTGGCAAATTTACGTGCAGCCGACCGAATAGCACCTACAGCGATATTGCCATAGCCCATAATTTTTACACGGCATGTTGCAGGGTTCCCCCCCCATAGCTTAAAAGCATAATCCATTCCTATTCTACCGGAATCCTCGACCGCCTCAACTTTCCTGTTGCCAAACGAGTCTTTTAAATTTTCTAGCGGTATTGTGATTAATTTTTGCTGGCGTAATTTGTGTTCTAATTTCGGGCGACAACGTAAATGCATCATAGACATGATGATTTTTCCTGGTCGCATCATTTTAATCTCTTCATAAGTAGGCTCTTTGATACGGATTACCAAATCAGAAGAGTAGACTTCGTGACGGTTACCTATTTTGCAACCTGCCTCCATAAAATCTTCATCTGAAATACCTATGCCTAAACCTGCTCCCTTTTCTATAATTACCTTATGCTTTGCCGAGAGCTTACTGATTTCAGGAGGTTGAACAATGACCCTTTTCTCACCGGGTCGGTTTTCTGCTGCTACACCGATTTTCATCTATTGTTTCCTTTCGGCTTCGTTGATAATTACTAAAGCTTCTCTATCGTTTATAAACTTTCCGAATTTTTTACAGATTAGAAGGACCAATTTGATTTTGATGCGTTTCCAGAATGAAGAAAATTCATAGGTATGCGATAAAACATAAACTATTACGTTATTTTTTTGTTCTTTCTCTTTTATGAGCAAAGCCCTAGCCGTTTTCCATATTCCCCAAAGAGAAGTTGTTTCACTGCACAGTTCACCAGACTTTGTCTTACCCAAAGGGATCTCAATTACCTTAGCTTTTCCAGGCTTGCGGTGGTCTTCATAGGACATACGATAGTAATTATCAGGGGCACCGCGCCAATTAGAGACTAGTTTGTTATCTAACCAGAGAAAACGGTCAGGATCACAGGAAAAATCAAAAAAAAGACCATTTTTTTCAAGAAAAACAATATCTTTATTGCAGAAAGCTAAATAGCCTCCTCGATAGGAAATAGGAGCAATACCTTTTTCGCGGAGCACCTTTGTTAAAGAACCTATACTTTTTTCTATTTTCTCCTCATTATGGCGATCGCAATCATGATAAAAATGTTCATTGTGGCAATGGATTCCAACGCTTCCACCTTTTGTTTCAATATTCTTCCATATTGAAATAAATTCTGGTTGAAGGAAGAAATTCGAAGCAATAGAAGAGGAGTGCACAAAATGCAATAATTTGTTGTTAATAGAAGAAGCTATCTTGATTTCATGGCTAATAAGGGCGAGCAGCGTTTTTTTATCCGGTTGTCTTTCAGATGCTGATAGCTTGGGACAAAAATATTTATCCCAATCACCATCTATAGTGAATATAAAATATAGGCTCATAGTATTATAAGTATATAATAAAGTTAAGATATGTGCAAAGAAAAAATAAGATGTATAATCATAAAGATAATAAGCGATCGCTTAATTGATGCCCAAATGGTGCTCCATTCTGCCCAATTCCTGTACAGCCGGGTCTTGACAAAGAAGCACTATTATGGTATCATAGTAGTGTCATAGGGAGATTGCTCGATGAAGAAAGTTCCTGGGAAAATCCTTAAACTCGTCAAGGATCAACATATTATCCTTTCGGCAAAAGCACGAGGCGAACTTGATAGTGGCTTTTTTGATACTGACGATCTTATTTATTCCATTGTTTATGGGCAGGTAGTTAAAAAGGAAAAGGATGAATATAAAGACTCTCAATATAAATATACGATTATAGGTCCTTCGCGTTCAGGCGCTTTTATCTATTCTTGTGGTAAGATTGTGAAATTGCTCGAAAAGAAGTATTTTATAATAACATTTCATGAAGCGAGGTGAGTTATGAAAAAGAAAAAAAATAAAATTTCTTGCCTTTCGGAAAAAGCCTGTAAAGGCCATCTTAAATTAAAACACATTAACTATAAATTAAAGTTCAAGAATAAAATTATTACCATACCGAATATTGAGGTTTGGGAATGTAATCAATGTGGTGAGAGTTTTTATACTTATGAAACTTCTAAAAAAATAGATTTATATAAGGAATATTCCGGTAGACTCATGGTTCGCCTAACTCCGGAAATTCATTGGAGATTGGTAGGAGTCGCAAGAAAACATCATCGTTCTCTCAATCAGGAAATTAATTACTTATTAGAAAATTATCTAAAGTAAAAATAAAAAAATATGGATATTTTTTTAGACTTGACAATACAACTATTTCGTTGTATACTTATTTTGACAAGAGAGGGTAATATTGAAATATAGAATAGAAAGCGTGAATGAACATATAAAAGATAAATTAAAAGACCCATATTTTAAAGAACTATATGAACTTGAACAACAAAAACTTGGATTGGTAAAGAAAATTATCAAGTATAGAGTTGATAATAATATTACACAAGAGGAACTATCCGATCAAATAGGAGTTACACAGCAGCATATTTCGAAGATCGAAAACTGCGAATTTACTGATCCTGTTACGCTTGCAAAAGTCTTACTTTTCGTTGGGTTTAGAGTTCATATGAAAGCAGAACCCATTAGGTCTGTAACAAGAAAGAAGATAAGACGTGTAATCCAAAAATTAGCAATGGCTTAAACTAAGGAATGCTGTTTGATAAACTCCAAAAAGTTACCGAATTATTGAGCTAGTACAACTGTCCTATAGAAATTTACCATTGTTCTTTTATTATAGTAAATTTCTGTAGGGCCTCTCCGCCATCCTGCTTCGCCTTTCGAAACGAAAACTGTGGTAAGGCTTCGCAGAAATTGCTATAATCTATTCGTGCATATAGTATATATCCTTGCATGGGAAGAAAAGAGGTCAGGGCTTGAAACGTGAAATGAACAAGCAAAGAAAATACCTTATATTTAAAATTATCTTACGTTTTTTTGCAACAGGGTGTGTGCTCTTAGGGTGGATTTTGAACACATCCGGACAGGCTGGCGATATTATTCTGTGGAGCAATATCTCGTTCTGGACGGGTATTATAATAACAGTTTTTAGTTTTTTTCTATAAAAAATATAAAAAAAATAATAAAAAAGGCGGGATATTTCACCCGCCTTTTTAGTTTTATCACAGATGTTTGTGAGTTAGAATCTTGAGCGTCTTCCGCCTCCGAATCCGCCTCCGCCGCCTCCGAATCCGCCTCCGCCGCCTCCGAATCCTGACC
>SDBU01004050.1_pt1 | contig 18284 bp, 19 predicted proteins | sample 2277071 | NCBI WGS metagenome assembly SDBU01 (sample SAMN10397929, study PRJNA504765) | marine sediment metagenome | isolation source: marine sediment core GS08_GC12, 126 cmbsf | place: Arctic Ocean: Gakkel Ridge, Loki's castle | collected 2008 | reverse complement strand
GACGTCCAGGTCGATGAAGAGCCGCTTGTCCTTGCCCTTCTTCGGGGCCGGCTCCAAGGTGCTCTGGTGCAGCTGTTCCGCGCTCGTATTGATCTTCATGATCTTAGTTCTCGGCTTGGCTTAGCGGCCGGTGCGACCGTTTCCCCTCGAGGGGCCTGTTCCCGGCCGAAAGCGGCCATGGTTCCCTGCCACTGAGTATCCCGGGAGAGCGAAGGCCGGGAACACGGAGCGAAGTCCGGCCTCGGTGGGGCCGGACGAGCATACCCTCGAGGGGGAATGGTCGTGCCGGCCGCAGCCCTCAACGTCAGTCCCAGATCTCGTGGAAGTCCTTTATCTGCTCGTAGCGGAAGACCGGTCCGTCCTTGCAGGCATAGTAATGGCCGATGCGGCAGTGGCCGCACTTGCCGATGCCGCACGACATGTTCTTCTCCATGGAGAGATAGATATTGGCGTCGCGGAAACCCATCTCGAGAAGCTTCTTGGTGGCAAACTTCATCATGATGGGCGGCCCGCAGACGATGGCGATGCCCGTCTTGGTGTCCATGTCCACGCTGTCGATGATGACGGTGACGAGCCCCACGTTGCCCTTCCAGGTCTTGTCGCCCTTATCGACGGTCAGCTCGATGTCCAGGTCTTTCCTCTTGGTCCACTCTGCGATCTCGTCGCGGAACAGGAACTCCTGGGGGTTCTTGCAGCCGCCCCGGAAGGTCAGCTTCTTGAGCTCCGAGCTGATCTCAAAGAGAGAGTACATGAGGCTGCGCAGCGGCGCGAAACCGCACCCGCCGCCCACGACCAGGACCTCCTTACCTTTAAAAGCGTCCAGCGGATAGCCGTTGCCGAAGGGCCCGCGCAGGCCGACCGTGTCGCCCTTCTTGAGCTGGTGGGTCTTCTCCGTGACCTTGCCGACCCGCATGATGGTGATCTCTATGACCTCACTCTGCGAAGGGCTCGACGACGGCGTGAAGGGGGCCTCCCCCACGCCGGGCACGGTCAACTCGATGAACTGGCCCGTCCGGAAAGAGATGGACTCCTCGGGCTTCAGGCGCAGGGTCTTGATCGTCGGCGTCTCGGTGATGACGTCGAGGACCTCTGTCTTGATCGGACGGTAGGGATTCGCTTCAGGCATTGCTGACGAGCCTCACTAAGACCTTCCTGATATCGATCTTGGCCGGGCACGCCGAGATGCAACGGCCGCAGCCCGTGCAGGCGTAGAAGTCGGCGACCTTGGGAAAGTAGTCGAACTTCTTGTCAAATCTGTTACGCAGGCGCATCCACAGCTTCGGCCGCGGGTTCGCCCCGCCGGCCACGCGGGCATAGCCCTTGAACATGCAGGAGTCCCACACGCGCAGCCGCGCCATACGGGCCTCATCCTTCTGGTCATAAAGCAGGAAGCAGTGACAGGTGGGGCAGATGATCGTGCAGGCCCCGCACTCGACGCAGGCCTTGGCTTCTTCGTCCCACATCTTGGACTCAAAGTTGCGCTCGACGATCCCCTTGAAGCGGTCCTGCGCCGGGACACCCTCCCTCTTGATGTTCTCTTCGACCTGGGCCTTCACCTTGGCCCGCTGCCTGTCCCGGTCGCCCTCCTGTTCCCTCTTGGCCTGTTCGAAGAGGGTCTTGTGCTTGGCGACGAGCGCGCGCCCCTTCTCGGAGGCCGCCTCGAGGAGGTACCCGCCGCGGACCACGGAGAGGTTGATGTCGTAATTCTCCTGGGGAAAAGGGGTGACGCCGAGGGCGAGGCAGAAACAGGTATCGATCGCGCAGGTGCAGTCCGCGCTGATGATGAGGTTTTCTTCGCGGTTCTTGAGGTAGAGGGGGTCCTGGAAGTCGTGGTCCTGGAAGACGTGGTCCTGGACCTTGAAGCCCTTCAGGTCGCAGGCCTTGGCGCCGACGAGGGCCAGCGGTTTGTCCTGGGCGTGGGGGACGTCCTGCTTGAATCCCTCGGCCACCACCTCGCGGGCGCGGGTGAAGAAGGCCTTGAGCGGCTCGAAGGCGCGGACCTCTCCGATGACGACGCCGTCGAAGGAGCCGTCGTAGCGCCGGTAAAAACGCTGCTCCCCCTTCTTGACGGGGAGATAAACGCCGTAGTCATCCTGTAATATATCCAGGAGCCTGCGGAAGTTGCCGTCTGAGATATAGGCCATTATGGCGCGGGAGACTACGGGATAAGGATTTTTGGAAACGGAATTTAGGATATCCTACCATAAACCGATGAAAAATCAATGGAAATTCCCGTCCCAAAAGGGCCCGAAAAGGGCCCGGTTATTCGCTGCCCACGTACGATTTCGCGCCGTGGGACTCCTTCTGGAAGTGCTGGACGTTGTTCATGAAATCCCGCACGCACGAGCCCACCAGCGGGTCGTAGTTACGGTTGTGCATGGCGCGCTGGATGCGGCCGGGCCTGGAGTAGAACTCCCGGAAGGCCCACGAACCCAGGTCCGCGATCTGCGGGATGGAGAGGTGGTTGGTCGGCATGATGGGCCGGTGGAAGTCCCACTGCCGGATTTTCTTGTTCAGGTCCTCGATGCAGATGGCCCCCTTCCGGGAGAGCGTCTCCCAGATGGGCGAGCCCGGGATGGGGGTCAGGAACTGCAGCGCGATGATGTCCGGGTCGATCTCATCGACGGCCGCGAAGCGCATCTTGATCTTCTCTTCGTCGTCGTCCTCGAAACCGATCATCCACGTCAAAACCGTCGCGATCCCCGCCTCGCGGAACTTGGCCACCGTCTCCTTGACCTGCTCGACGGTGATGCCCTTCTTGAGCTTACGCAGCTCGTCGTCGTCGGCGACCTCCAGGCCCACCAGGCACATGAAGCACCCGGCCCGGCGCAGGTCGTGGTTGAGGTCGGCGTCGCGAATAAAATAGGGGGCGCGGCCCAACGGCATCCACTTCATCTTGATGCCGCGGCTCAGGCACTGCTCGATCGTCTCTTCCACGCGACGGCGCGACACATTATAGGTATCGTCCATCATCACGATGGTGCGCGTGCCGAACCTGTCGTACAGGAGCTCCATCTCATCCACGACTTTTTTGGCCGAGCGGAACCGGTACTGCTTCAGGTCCTGGTTGCCGCGCGGGTCGAACTGCCCCCACTCGTAACAGAAGGTGCACGCCGCCGGGCAGCCGCGCGAATTCCACGTCTCGCTGTAGTTCTTCCAGTAGGTGTGGCCGACGTACCGGTCCATGGGAAACAGGTCATACGCCGGCATCGGCAGGGCGTCGAGGTCCTGGATGAGCGGCCGGTATGGGTTGAGCGTTACCTTCCCGTTGTCGCGCCAGCACAGCCCCTTGATCCGGCCGAGCTCCGGCGTGGGGCTCGCGAGCTCCTTGACCAGCTCGCTGAGCGTCTCCTCGGACTCGCCCGCCAGACAAAAGTCCAGACGCGGGTTCTCCTGCATCGTAAACTCGAAGGCCGAGGCATAGAAGATGCCGCCGACGACGGTCTTCACGTGCGGATACTTCTCCTTCACCTTGCGCGCCGCCTCGTTGTAGATGAAGACGACGGCCAGACCACCGGTCGTGTGCAGGATGTCGCCGACATAGACGATGTCCGGCCGGCTCTCTCCGACACGCTCGAGCATCTGGGCCTCGTTCAGGCCCCAGGCCCGGCAGTCCAGCGCCTCGATCGTCACGCCCGGGTTGTGCTGCCGCAGATACCCGGCGAGCTGGGCGTGGCCGATGTTGATCGCCTTGTGCGTGCCCCACGTGGCCCACGCGCCCAGCGGCGGCTGCAAAAACAGAATTTTCATGCTAGGCTCCTTGATTTACCCGCTCTTACCTTCCCGCCAAAGGTCCCGTGGCGCCTCTGTTACCGCGACACGGGATAAATCATCCCTGCTCGCCCGCCCCTTACCTTCCGGGTGAGCAGGGACGAACAGTAACATTCCTACAATTTGACCTGTTTCAAGATCCTCTCGAGGTTGCCCCCGAGGATATTCTGCTTGTCCATCTCGCTGACCGACAGGGCGTCCATGAAACCGATCGACGCCGCGATGTCGCGTTTGGCCGGGTAGTCGCTGCCCCACAGGATGTGGTCCGACCCAAAGAGCTCGAGCGACGAGATGTAGTTGGCCAGCGTCCTGTCCCCGCTCGTGTCGACGTAGATGCGCCGCAGGATGTTCGACGGCACGTCGCCCAAGTCCTTGACAAAATTGATGTTGCGCAGCATCCCGTACGTCGCGTCGTAGCGGTGGGCGATGAACGGCGTCACCCCGCCGAAGTACGCGAAGACCCAGGTCAGGTCCGGGAAGCGCTGGAAGACCTCGGCCATGAGGAGCTTGCCCACGCACATCGTCGTCTCGAAGATGTACTCGATGACCGGGGTGAGGAGCGGATCATCGACCTCGGCCGAGCCGATGGGCTTGACGATCTGAGGGTGGACGAAGAGCGGGACGCGGTACTTCTGGGCCTGCTCGTAGAGCTTCCAGTAGCGCTCGTCGTCGAGAAAGACCCCGTCGCAGCTCGTGGCGAGCGATACCCCCCGGAACCCCAGGTCCTGGGTGGCGCGCTTGAACTCCTCGACCATCGCCTTCGCGTCATCGACCGGCAGGATCGCCGCGCCGACAAAGCGCTCCGGCTGGAACTTGACGATCGCGGCCACGCGCTCGTTGTAGAGCATCGCGATCTTGCGCAGCGACCCCATGCGCCGATGCGCGTCCGACGTGGGATACGTCAGGACCGCCCTCTTGACGCCCGCCTTCTCCATCGCATCGACCTGCGCCTCGATATCACCCCAGGCCTTGGAGAAGAAGTGCGCGTTGCTGATGATCTCTTCGGGCAGCCAGTGGCAATGAGCGTCGATGATCATATCACTTCTCCGGATGGTCCTGTTTAAAAGGGATGACCGGCTTGGTCCACGGCGTCTGCTGGTTGATGACCGAGATCTCCATGGGGCAGACGTTCACGGGGACTTTGAGCGCGAAGACGACCGCGTCGCAGATGGCCTGCGGGCTCATGAGCCGTCCGTGGTCCTGGGTGATGTCCTTGAGCTTTCCCGTCAGCTCCGTATCCGTCACCCCGGGCAGGAGCGACGTCACCTTGATGCCGTAGTCGCGCATCTCCCAGAAGAGCCCCTTGCCCCACTTGCGCAGGGCCCACTTGAGCGAGGTATAGACGATGAAGTTCCTCGGCGGCGGGTCGACCATCGTCGAGCCCGAGACCATGTTGATGACCACGCCCCCCTTGTTTTCGACGAAGTGGTTGATGATCAGACGCGTCAGCATCACGTAGCCGAAGAAGTTCGTGTACATGAGCTTTTCTATGTCCTCAAGCGGCTGCTGGTGGAACGGGTGCTGGCTCGAGACGCCGGCGTTGTTGATGAGGGCGTCCACCTTCTTGAGCTCCCGGATCGCCGTCTCAGCCAGGTCCTTTAAGTCTTCCAATTTGGCGACGTCGGCGGCAACGCCCGTGACGCGCACGCCGTATTCCTTGGCGATCTCCTTCGCGGTCGCCTCCAATGCCTCCTTGCCGCGGGCCGCGAGGACCAGGTCCATCCCTTCTTTGGCCAGCGTCTCGGCCACGGCCCGGCCGATGCCGCGGCTGGCACCCGTGATGAGGGCGGTCTTGCCTTTAAGTGTGGGCATGCACAACCTCCGTCTTCTTTATTTTCAGGATCGTGTCCGTCGCCAAAAAGAGAAGTCCGAAAAATATCATGTAAACGAAGAACCCGAGCCGGAAGCTCTGCTGGAAGAGCGCGCCCCCGATGAGGACGCCCAGGCCTCCGGCCACGAACCGGACCGAGCTGTTGAGGCTCGATATCTCCTTCATGAAGCGGCTGTCCAGGTCCGTCAGAAACGTCGACATCCCGGCGTGGTTGATCGTCCATCCGAACCCCCACGTGAGCATGAGGATGGGGACGGTCCACACCGACCTGAAGAAGATGAGCAGCCCCATGGTCACCGTCATCATGAGGACGCCGGCCTTCAGGGTCGGCAGCCGCCCCTTCTTGTCCGCCGAGAGCCCCCCCAGGGCCTCGCCGAAGACGCCGGCCAGGGCGCCCAGGGTCAGGGCCATCGAGACCCACACCTGCTGCCACCCCAGGTCCTTGACAAAGTAGACGCCCAGCCACTGCCGGACCCCGTGGTAAAAGAGGCTGATGAGGAAGATGTAGGCAAAGGCCCGCCAGATCGCCGGTTGAGCCAGGGCCTCGATATACCGGCTCTGCGGCGCGTCGCGCTGTGTCTCGGTCTTGGGAAAGTAGAGGGCCGTCAGCACCACCGCCGCCACCGCGATCCCTGCCGGGATGAAGAACATCCACCGCCAGGAGATCAGGCCGCTCAAAATGAGCCCGACCAGCGTCGCCATGAAGGTCGCGCTGAAGAAGAACCCGACGTACTTGCCGCGCTTCTCCGGCGAAATCCGGTCCGCCAGGTAGATGAGGACGAGCGGCGTCGTCGCGGCGGCAAAGACGCCGACCAGGAGACGAAAGACGAAGAGTGCCCGGTACCCGACGGCGCACCCCGACAGGACCGAAAAGACGGCGAAGAGCGACAGCGTCGCCACGTTGATCTGCTTGTTATGAAAGAGCCGTGTCAGGGGGCCGTAGAACAGGGCACAGATGCCGTACGGCAACATGTACGCCCAGTTGACCCGCCCGACGGTAAACGCCGAGATCCCGAACTCCTGCGCGATCGCGGGCACGATGGCGGATATCGACGCCACGTTGAACGCGATGCAGCACCCCTGCAGACACAAGATAATAAAGACCGTCTTCTTCAAGGAAACAGTTTCCAACTTGTTCGGGAAACTGTTTCCAAGCTGTTCGGGAAACTGTTTCCCGCTTGATCAGGAAACTGTTTCCAAGCTGTTCGGGAAACTGTTTCCGATCTATTCGGGACAGTGTATTAAAGAGTTCTCACGCCTTGCTTTCGCGTTCGATGATGTCCTTGAAGATCTTCAGGTTCTCCTGCGAGTGCTTGTTGATGAAGCCCTCGACCTGCTCGTCGGTGAACTTGGCCTTCTGGTCCATCTTGAAGTCCTGGATCCAGGTCATCCGTATGCCTTCCGGCGTCGGGGTATAGAGCCAGATGATCTTCATGTACTCAAAGGGGAACTCGGGCGGCAACTTCTGGGCGTAGGCAAAATAATTCTCTTTGAAGAGGAGCCGGAACGACTGCCAGGAACGGTCCTCGTCGTCGGTCAGGCGGAAGGTCAGCTTGTTCCCTTCTTTTTTGAGGACCGTCGCCTCCTTGTACTCGCTGCCGAAGAGCTCGGTCCATCGCGGGATGTCGTTCGAGATGTCGAAGACCTTATCGTACGGCGCGTCGATCACAATCGAATTGCACGTATGGGCCATACCAACCCCCTTTTCCTTGTTGCCCTTTTCTTTTATAGTATCGCCACGGCGCGGCACCAGCTCGCGCCCGCATCTTTGACCTTCACCGGCAGACAGGAGACCATGAAACCGTGTGGTTTGGGGAGGGCGCCGAGGTTGCCCATGCGTTCCATGTGGCAATACTCGCGCCGGCGGCCCAGGAAGTGGCACGGCCATATCTTGGCCTTGTCCTTGGTCTCCAGAAATTCCTTGAACATCTCAAAGCACGGCCGGTCGAGACCCATCGTGTCGATGCCCAGCATCTTCACGCCCTGATCGAGGATATACTCCAGCGCCTCCGGCAGCATGCCGACGTACTTGTGGACATAATCAGGCGTACCCAACAGCAAGTCCGCGCCGGTGTAGATGAGGACGATGTCACCCGCCTTCAATGTATAATCGATCTTCTTGAGCGCTTTGATGACCTCCTCGCGGATGATGTTTTGCGGGTACTTCAGGTGCGTGAAGTCAAGGACGACACCCGGACCGTAGCACCACTCCAAGGGCACGTCCATGATCTTCTTCGCCGGCTTACCGTTGCACGTGCTGCCATAGTGGAAGGGCGCGTCCACATGGGTACCCATGTGGACCGAGGCGTGGACGATCTCCAGAGAGAGCATCTCGGCATCCGGGACCTCTTCGGGCTTGGCCACGCGCTCGCCCTTGGCAAACCGCTCACGGCCGCCGGGCTGCTTGTTCATGACGACCTCGTTAAAGTGCTCCACCCCGGCCGCGTGCGTGATGCGGTCGATCGAGGCGGCGTGCGTCTCTTCGAGCGTGTCGTCTATGGGCAGACTCAGATCAATAAAACGCATGGCGTTCAGGCCTTCTTGGCGTCGATGACCTGGGCGATCTCGTCGACGGTGTGCTGCTTGGCCACCTCTTTTTCGGCGATCTGGACGCCGAACTCCTTTTGCAGCGCGATAACGACCTCGACCATCTCGGTCGAGTCGACACCCAGTGACTGCTCGAGCGACTGTCCCTCTTTGACCTCTTCGGGCTTCACCTTCAAAAGATGGACAATGACTTCTTTTACCTTCTCTTTTGTTCCCACGTTCACCTCCGTTTTACCTCACTTGCCTTCCCTTAAAACGTCCCTGTTCGCCTGCCCCTCGCCTTCCCGGCGAGCAGGGACAATAATTATGCCTTCTCCATCACTAACGCCGAATTGATACCGGCCCGGCCGCGGGAGATCACGAGCGCCTTCTTGATCTCTTTCGGCCGTGCCTTATCCGTCACGTAATCCAGGCCCGCGCACTGCGGATCGATCTCTTTCAGGTTGAGCATCGGCGGGACCATGCCGTGCTCCATGGCGAGCATCGTCGTGATCATGTCCACCGCGCCCGAAGCGCCCAACAGGTTGCCGAATGTCGTCTTGGGGGCGCTCGCGGGGATCTTGGGGGCCGCCGGACCGAAGACATCCTTTAGTGCCACGACCTCACCGACGTCCCCTTCCTGTGTGGCCGCGCCGTCGAGCGAGATGTAATCGATCTCTTCGGGCTTCGCCCCCGCCTGGTCCAGTGCCATGCGGATCGCGCGGGCACACTCCTTGCCGTCGGGGTTGGACTTGATGCGGTCGACCCCGTCGCACGTCGTTCCGTAGCCCGTGATAGTGGCGAGGACCTTTGCCGACCTCTTTTGGGCGCGCTCCTCCCCTTCCAGAATCATGATGCCCGCCCCCTCGGCCGGGACAAAACCGTCGCGGCGCTTATCAAAGGGTTTATACGCCTCTTCGGGCGCCTCGTTCTTCGTCGAGAGCTCGCCGTTCGTGTTGCAGCACAGGAGTCCGTACGGGGACAAAGGCGCCTCCATGCCGCCGGCGAGGACGAGGTCGGCCTTCTGCTTTTGCAGGATCCTCATGGCGTAGCCGACCGCCATCAGGGAGCTGGCGCGATCCGAGACGATCGTCTTGGAATAACCTTTGATGCCGTAATAGATGGAGACCTGGCCCTGGGGCGCGGCCGGGAACCACGCCGAGGCCATATAGGGGCTCACACCCGCCCGGCCCTCGATGTAGAGGTCGCGCAGCTCGGTCTCGCCGTAGAGCCAGCCGCCGAGCGCATTACCCATGAAGATGCCCACCCGATTGAGGTTCTCTTTGGAGAGGTCGATACCCGCGTCCTTGAGCGCCATCTCGGAGGCGATGAGCGCCATGTGCGAGAAAGGGTCGATCTTCTGCAACAGGCGCGAGGAGACGTGGGAATAGGCGTCGAGGTCATGGACCATCCCGCCGATGTGGGTCGGATAGAGCTGCGCGTCGTAACGCTCGATCTTCCTGATCGCCGAACGGCCGGCCTTCACGTTGGCCCAGAAGGGCTTCCTGCCTATACCTGAGGGCGCGACGATGCCGAACCCTGTGATGGCGACGCGTGTCATCTTCGGCCCTCCCCGTAACGCTGCATGACGAGGCACGAGTGGATCCCGGAAAAGCCGCTGCTCGTCTTTAAGATCGTGTTCACCCTCTGTTCGATGGCCTTGTTGGGGACGTAGTTGAGGTCGCACTGCGGATCGCGGACCTCCTGGTTGATGGTCGGCGGGATGAGATTTCTCTTAAACATCATCGAGGCGATGACCATCTCGATGGCGTTAGCCGCCGACAGCGGATGCCCGATCATGGACTTGAGCGAGCTGATCGGCAGCCGGTACGCGTCTTCGCCCAGGGCGATCTTGTAGGCGTTCGTCTCGAAGACGTCGTTCATGCGCGTCGAGGAACCGTGCGCGTTGACGTAGTCGATGTCGCGCGGCGTCACCTGGGCGTCGTCGAGCGCCAACTTGATGCACGTCGCCATCGCCAGGCCGTCCGCCGGCAGGTCGGTCATATGGAAGGCATTGTTGCACGTGCCGTAACCGGTCAGCTCGCAGTAGATCGAGGCCCTGCGCTTGAGCGCGTGGTTGAGCTCCTCCAGGACCAGGATCCCCGCGCCCTCCGACAGCACGAAGCCGTCGCGCTTGTTGTCGAACGGCCGCGACGCCTTCTCGGGCTCGTCATTGCGGGCCGACAGGACGCTCACGACGTCGAACGCGCCGAAGGTGATGGGCGTCAGCGGTGCCTCGGCCGCGCCGCCGACCATGACGTCCGCGTCGCCGTCGGCGATGGACTCGTAGCAGAAACCGACCGAGTCCGTCCCGGCGGTGCAGCCCGTCGAGATCGTGTTGCATATCCCCTTGAGACCGTAGCGGGCCGAGAGCTCCGCGGAGGGCGTGTTGAACATCGAGGCGTCATAAAGGTATGGCCGCACGAGGCGCGGGTCGATGGGCTGACGGCCGTTGTCCGTCACCAGGGCGAACTCCTCCTCCATGTACTTGGTGCCGCAGATGGCGTTGGCCAGACTCACCCCCACGCGCTGACGGTCTATCTTGTTAAAGTCGAGTCCCGCGTCACTCACCGCCATGCCCCCGGCGATCACCCCGAACTGGACGTAGCGGTCCATGCGCTTGACCTCTTCTTCGTCTAAGCCCAGCGCGAACGGGTCGAACTCCTTCGAGTAGGCCGCGATGCGTGTGCGGAACATCGAGACGTCGAACATGTCGACGAGCCGGATGGCCGAGACGCCCCCCGTCATCGCCTCCCAGCACTTCTCCTTGCCAATCCCGTTGGGCGAGATGACCCCCAACCCCGTTATGACGACCCTTCTTCTCATCTGCTCTAAGCTCCTCTGGCTATGTGAGACAAACAGGCCTGGCCTTTTAGCCTCATTTTTTGAGACAGATAGGCCTGGCCTTTCTGTCTCATTTTTGTTCTTGGCGCGTTACCTTGAAGACCACGTAGCCGCCGTCCGGGCAGGTCGGCGTGTCCAATGAGTTCGGGTCCTCCATGAACGGGAAGGACGCCCCGAAGTTCAGGCCGAAGAGGACCGGAAAGAGCATGTGGTAGGCCGCCCCGCAGAACCCGTCCGGCGGCCTCAAGCCTTTCACCGTCACCTTATCACCGACCTTGTAGTTGTAAAAACACTTGCCCGTGCACTCCTTGACCTCGATGTCCATGGTCTTGGGGTTGGGGCCCGGCGGCGGGCCCTGGCGTTTCTCCTCGATCAGGTTGCCCGCGTCGTCGAGGGTCTCGATCAGAAACTCGACCTTCTTGCCGTCGGGACAGGTCGTGCGGATCGACTTCATGTTCTCCATGAACGGGAACTTGGCGCCGAATGTCAAGGCGTACATGCACGGAAACATCGAGTGCACCGCGCCCAGACAGAAGTCCTTGGGGGAGTGCGTGAAATCAAAAAACTCAAACTGATCGCCTACCTTGTAGAGGTGGTAACAGTATCCTTCCTGTTTCGTCACGGTCGCCCGCAGGCGCGGGAACTTCACCCGCGTCTTTTTGGCGATCTTCCTCAATTCACCGAAGCTCTTCTCCATCGCCGGCTCCTGTCCCTAAAAGAAATCTTCGCGTTTTATCTGGGTGCACTTCTCCATGTCCTGAGAAAATTCCTCGGGCGTCAAAAAGCTCTTCGTCTCCTCGACCTTATGGACGAGCTCAGTGACCCGGGTATTGAGCCTGGCGTCGATGCTGTGGGTCTTCGCCTGGTTGGCGAGCTCGCCGTTGATAAAATCTATCTCGCTGGGCCGGCCGCGCCGGATGCTCTGCAGGATGGAGCCATACAGCGGCTTCTCGCTCAACTTCGTCATGATCCCCGAGTAGATCGGCGCCGCCTGCTCGAGCGGCAGGGCACTCAACCCCTTGAGCTTCTTGATCTCAAAGTCCGGCATGTCCAAAAGCTCGATCTTGAGCTGGTCCACCACGTCAAAGCCCTCTTTCAGGATCCTCAACGCCCACTTGCACATCTCGAGGTCGCCGTACGTCTCCTGCATGCTCTTGCCGAGGACCGCCGGGATACAGTTGCTGGCGTTGACAAAGACCTTCGTCCACTTCATGCCGCCGATGTTCTCGACCGGCACGGTCTCAAAGGCTACCTTGAGTATTTCAACGACCTGGGTCACGGCCTCGTCGTTCGCGCCCGACGGCCGGCCGACGAGCCAGTTGCCCTCAAAATTATGCACGACGCGGTGGTGCGGGATGTAGGTGGCGCCGAACATGACGATGCTCGCAACGAGCCTCTCGGGCCCGAGCATCAGACTCAGGAGCTTGTCGGCCCGCACCCCGTTCTGCGTCGAGAGGATGAGGGGCCCGTTGACGAGGAAGTCGCGTGACTTGTCGACCGCGTCACGGATGTCCTGCGTCTTGACCGTCAGGACCACCAGGTCCACCTTCTCCTCGAGGCGCGTCTTCACGTCTAAATAGACGAGCGCGCGGCCGCGCGCACCCTCGATCTCCAGGCCGTGGCGCTCGATCTCTTTCTTCTGCTCGAGCCGGCCGACGGAGATCACGGTAACGCCCTTGGCCTTCAGATACCCGGCCACGAGCCCGCCGATCGCGCCTAAACCGATCACCGCTACCTTCATCTCTTCCCCGTCTGTTCGCAGTGCCGCTTCAAATTTTTCAGGATACGGCGGATGTTCGCGTTGTGCAGGTGCCGAAAGACGAACGACCACATGATCCTGTTGCCAACGCCCATCACCTCATAGTGCATCTCGTAGGTGACGCGCGTGCCGCCGGCCTCCTCTTGGACGCTCACCTTCTCCGAACCGGCGAACATGCCATTCAGGAAGCTGCGCGTGATGCTCTGTGCGCCCATCTCGGTGACCGCCACGTCCCAGGACGGAGCAAAAGGAAACTCGACCTTCTGGCGGTAACGCGTGCCGACACCCACGGCCCCTGGCGTCAGGCGCACAAAACGCATCAAAGAGCCGCGCGGCCACCAGGGGGCCTCTCCCCACGTCACGATCTCGGGGGCGACCGACTGCGGACCGCAGTGCACCAGAATGGAGTGCCTGTTTGCCTTCATCCTTCAGGACCGGCGGCGCGGCAGATCGTACTTCTTGTAATCGAACCCGACGACGTCCAAGAGGCGGATCATCAACGAGTAGAACTGAAGAGGCACCTCGGAGAACATCGCCTGCATCAGGTCGACCTCCTCGACGGTGCGCGCCCCGCGCCCCCGGGCGTTCTCCTCGGCCTTCTGGGTCGCCCCGATCTCGGTCATGTGCCGGTGAAAGATCGGCATCTTCCCGAGCATCTTCTTGAACTTCTCTTCGGTCGTCTTCTCCCACGTCATCGTGGCACCGTCAGACATATAGATCACCTTTCGTGGCCGCCGCCTCAAATTTTGAGATATTCGCCATGAAGTCCTTGACGCACAGCTTCGCCAGGTCCGAGTAGCGGCTTGCCATGATCCGGTGGATGCGGTACGGCTTGGAAAAGAACTCCCGCATGCACCACGACCCCAACCTTCCGACCTCTTCGATCGAGAGGTATTTCGTCGGCACGACGGGGTGCTGAAAGTCCCACTTGATCAGGTCGATCTTCTCCGGATCGAGGATACCCTCCTTGACGACCTTCTTCCATAAGGGCGACCCCGGCGCGGGCGTCACGAACTGAAGGGCAAAGACGTCGGGGTCCACCTCGTCCGCAAAGTGAAAACGCCGCTTGACCTTCTCTTCGTCATCGTCTTCGAAGCCGATCATGAAGGTCCCGACGGTGGCGATGTCGTTCCTGCGCAGGGTATCGATGGTCTTCTTGATCTGCGCGACCGTCACCCCCTTGCCGATGCGCGAGAGGTCCGCGTCGTCGGCGACCTCGATGCCGACGAGGCCCATAAAAAGGCCCGCCTTCTTCATGAGCGGGATGATATCTTCCTGCCGCTCCCAGTCGTCGGCGCGGCCGAGGATGACCCAATTCAGCTGAATGCCTTTCTCTAAAATCCCTTCGCACACGCCCCGGACCATCTCGGGGTTGACATTAAAGGCGTCGTCCTGAAAGACGACGGTCTTGACGCCGAACCTCCTGGTCAGGACCTCGAGCTCCTCGACGATGCGGCCCGCCGAGTGCGAACGCCAGGAGACGAAATCTTTGGGAGAGCGCGGGTCATACTGGCTCCACTCGTAACAGAAAGAACAGCCGCCCGGACACCCGCGCGACGTGAAGAGCTCGCAGAAATTGGTCCAATAGGTGTGGTTGACGTATCGGTCCATCGGGAAGAGGTCGTACGCGGGAATAGGCAGGATGTCGATATCCTTGATGAGCTCGCGGTGCGGCCCGACGACGACCTTGCCGCCCTGACGCGAGGCGAGGCCCGGGATCTTCGAGAAGTCCGCGCCCGGCGTCTCGAGGGCCCGGCACAGGTCCTCGAGCGTCAACTCGCCTTCGCCGATGAGGATGAAATCGATGGCCGGGTGTTGACGCAGCGTCTCCTCGTAGAGCGCCGAATACCACAACCCGCCGACCGCGACGGCCGTCTTCGGGCTCACCTCTTTGACGAGCTGGGCGGTTTTGTTAAAATGCCAGATGACCGCGAGGCCCCCGGTCGAGTGCAGGATGTCGCCGAGCACCACGAGGTCCGGCTGGATCTCCCTGACCCTCGCCTTGACGTCGTCATAGGTCAGGTCCAGGGCGCGCGCGTCCAGGACCACGGGCTGGCCGACCTCCCTCTCGCGGATATAGGCCGCCAGCTGCGCGTAATACTGGTTCGCCGCCTTATTGACGCCGTGGGTCGCCCACCCGCCGATGGGCGGCATGATGAACAGGACCTTTTTCATGGAAACCCCCAGGGGCAAGCCCGGAGCACCTTACTCCGCCCAACATGTTGCGCAGGGCTTGCCCATCTAGTGACATCCCGCCGGAACGATTCTGCGAAGGCGGAATCAATCACTCCTCTATCTCAAACATTGAACCACGAGGTAACGAGGCTCTTGCCGCCGGGCGTCAGGTCCACGTTGACGTGCTTGACCTGCGTCAGCTCCGACAAGCCCTCGCGGCCCAGCTCCCGGCCGAAACCGCTCTGCTTATAGCCGCCGAAGGGCGCCTCGTTATAAAATCCGCCGTACGTGTTGACCCAGACCGTGCCGCAGCGCAGCGCCCTGGCGATCGTCGTCGCGCGCGCGATGTCCCTCGTCCACACCATCCCGGCCAACCCATAATCCGTGTCATTGGCGATGCGCACCGCCTCCTCGGCATCCTTGGCCTTCAGGACGCACAGCACCGGCCCAAAGATCTCTTCGCGCGCGATACGGGCGCTGTTATCGACGTCGGCAAAAATGGTCGGCTCGACGTAATAGCCCTTAGTCAGATCTTTGGGTGCCCCGCCACCGGCCACGAGCCGGCCTTCCTTGCTTCCTACGGCGATATAATCCAAGACCTTCTTTTTCTGCTTGGCGCTGATAAGGGGTCCCAAATCCGTCGCGGGGTCCTGGGGATCGCCTATTTTAAGCTTTTTGGTCTTCGTCGCGATCATCTCGAGGAAGGTATCGTAGACCTTCTCCTCGATGATCAGGCGCGAGCCGGCCACGCACATCTGGCCCTGGTTCATGAAGATCGCGCACAGCGACCCGCCGGCCGCCGCCTCCAGGTCCGCGTCGGCCAGGACGATATTGGGGGACTTGCCTCCCAGCTCGAGCGTCAGCCTCTTAAGGTTGGAGGCGGCCGCGCGCATCACGCCGCGGCCCACCTCGGTCGAGCCCGTAAAGGTGATCATGTCAACGGCCATCGACTCCGACAGATGAGGACCCAGCACCGAGCCCTGGCCGGTCACGACGTTCACCACGCCCGGCGGCAGCCCGACCTTATCAAAGACCCTGGCCAGCTCCAGACAGCTCAGCGACGCCTCCTGGGAGGGTTTGAGCACGACCGTGTTACCTAATATAATACTGGAGGCGATCTTCCAGGCCGCCATCAGAAAAGGATAATTCCACGGGATGATCGCGCCCACCACGCCCACCGCCTCACGCAGGGTGTAGCTCATCGCCGGCGCCGGGATCGTGAGCGTCTCGCCCTTGATCTCGCCGGCCGCGCCGGCAAAGTACTCATAGGCATTGGCCGCGGCCGGGATATCGATGAAGGTCGTCTGCTTGGTCGTCTTGCCCGTGTCGAGCGTCTCGACGCGCGCGATCTCAAAGGCCGACTCGCGGATCTCGTTGGCGATGCGCACGAGGTACGCCGCCCGCTCGGCGAGGATCATGCGCGGCCACTCACCCTCGTCAAAAACCCTGCGGGCCGCCCGGATGGCGGTCTCCATGTCCTTGGCCGAGGCCCGCGGGAAGGACGCGATCTTCGTCTCCGTCGCCGGGTTGACGCTCTCCGTGACCGCGCCGCCCTCAGCGTCACAAAACTTCCCGTCTATGTACATCCGATATTGTTCCATGGTCTTAGTCCTCCGGCCGGCGGGTCCTGTCCGAGCCGCCTCGTCCACCCGCCGGTCAAGACAACATCTTACTCCACTGGCGCGGCGGTCCACAGCTCAAAGAGCCTGTTGAACGGCACGTACCAGCGGGAGATCTTGGCGAAGTCGCCCTTGAGCTTGAGCTTCTTCTGGGTCGTGGCCGCGAACGGGTCGAGCTGGCGCTTGAAGATGGCGCGCCAGTAGTCGGCCTTGCCCGAGATCACGAACTCCGCGCCCTCGGTGCCGCGCGTGAGCTCTTTGATGCCGCCGCCGGAGAAATGGAAGCAGTAGGCATCCTGGGTCTCGTCCATCACGACGGCGAGCTTCGTCTCGAGGGCCGTCTGGGTCGCCACCTCCCTGAACTTCGCGTCGGCGTTGACGCACCGGACGATCTCCTCGATCTGCTCGGGTGAAAACATCTTATACGTCTTGGCGCCCGCGGCGGCAGGGGACTCTTCTTTCTTCTCCGGGGCCTGCGGCACCGTACCCTTCGAGACGTAGAGGTCTTTGATGACGGCGATCCGCACCGCCTCTTCCAGGGTCTGCGCCAGGAAGAAAGCGTCGCGCAGCGTCTCGCCGATCGCGACCACGCCGTGGTGCCGCAGCACCACGATATTGGAGTTCCTGAGCGCCTCGATGACGGGAGAGATATCCGTGATCGTCGGGGTCTTCTGGTCCACGACCGGCACCTCGCCCAGCGTCAGGCGCGTCTCAAAAGTATCGCACACGATCTTATCGTGCACGGCAAAATACCCGTTCGTGTGTATCGGGTGGACGTGCACCACCGCCCGCGCGTCCAGGTTTCTACAGACGCTCGTATGAAAGGGCTTCTCGGAAGACGGGACGAAATCCTTATCGCGCGCGTTGCCCTCCAGGTCGATCAGGCCGATATCGCCGTCCTTAAGGTCCCCCAGGCACGTGCCGTGGCCGGTGATGAGGAGCCCCTCGTCACCCACCCGCACGCTCAGATTGCCCGAAAGCCCGCCGGAGAGGTCCTTCTCCCAGATCCAGCGCCCGACCGTCATCAGATCCTGCTTGTTCTTATCCACGTTTTACCCTCCCTCGCCTTCCCGTAAAACGTCCCTGCTCGCCCACCTCTCGCCTTCCAGGCGAACAGGGACGAACAGAACCAATCACGCCTTCGCGCCAAACTCCCGTGACGCAGGGTTTCCTTCTACATAAAGCAGTGGCACGTCTTCTGTCGGCGGCACGAAGGTCTTGATGTCCTGCGCTGTGACCTTTCTGCCGTCTATCTTCAGCAAGGACCCCTTAGGCCGGCCGGTCTTGCCGCGGTGCAGGTGTATCGGGATCTGGCGCTTAAGCGCGCAGATAGCGGCGATCAACGACCCCGTGCGGCAGACGGCCTTCTTCTTTTTCAGGCGCCCGTAAAAGATGTGGACGCCGTTGACGAGGCCCTGCTCCATGCAGTGCGCCATCATGTTATCGCAGATGACGACCGGCTGGACATGGTGGCGCAATAATTCTTTGGCGACGACCTTGGTGCCCTCCAGGCCCGGCCGCAACTCGGCGACAAAGGCCATGGTAGGCTTAAAATCTTTGTAAAAACTCTTCTGCGGCACCCCAAAGATCAGGGGCATCGGTTTATGAACGTACACGGAACCCCCGATCTCTGCCTTCCCGGGCGACATCCCCCGAAGGAGGATGGAAGCCCCGCTAACTACTTTCCCTGGCGACATCCCCCGAAGGGGGATGGAAGCCCCGCTAACTACTTTCCCTGGCGACATCCCCCGAAGGGGGA
>SDBU01004049.1_pt1 | contig 18291 bp, 18 predicted proteins | sample 2277071 | NCBI WGS metagenome assembly SDBU01 (sample SAMN10397929, study PRJNA504765) | marine sediment metagenome | isolation source: marine sediment core GS08_GC12, 126 cmbsf | place: Arctic Ocean: Gakkel Ridge, Loki's castle | collected 2008 | reverse complement strand
CACTCCTACCTTAGCCTGCCTTTCTACCTCCTTATTAGTCGTATCAAATCTATTAGCAAACTCTTTACCTTTAACTGTTAAGCTGTAGTTTTTATCCTTATCCTTTTCGACCAATTTCCAGTCTAAAAGCTGTCGCAAATGAAAACTAAAATGATCGGTTGTTAACCCTTCCCTATCCAAATCCGAAAACCTAACCTCCTTTTTAAACAAAAGCTGACACAGAATTGACGACTGGATTGGGTGAATATCTATTTCTATACTCATACCCCCTATTATCTCGCTAAAAACCCGTAAATCAAGTGAAATTGACTTTACTAACTAATGCTTCCCATTTCCTCCATCTTCTCTTATTTCTATTTCCACCAAACCTACCGTCGTTGCCGCTCCTCCGATGATCTCAGGTTTTCTTTCAATTTGCGCCCCTCTATATCCACAATCAGGACATACATCTCTTGATGGGAAATGCTCCTTTCCACAACGATTACAATTGCTACCCCATAATTGCCAACTTCCCCCTAATCTCGATCTCCAATATCTAGCAAATTCCATCCTTTTCCCCCACAAACAAATTCTTATGATTCTTCCTAATCACCCTTATTGTCCAATACAAAAGATAGGAAATAATAATCCCCTCTACCAATACCATCACCACAAACACCGGCCCCACCGATACTAAAATTTGTCCGTATCTAAAATAATCCCAAAAAACCCTCGCCACCGCATAAATCAATATTGGCAATATCGCCATCCCCGACAATAAAAAAAATTGAGATTTATCCCTTTTGCCTCTGATAGTCCTTAAAGTTAAAAATGGTTGATAAGTCAAAAGATACAGATTACACACCAATCCCCAGATCTGTCGTGCACCAATCAGGACAAATAATTTTCCTATATTTTTAACTCTTTTTTTCATATTTCCATTTTTTTCTAAATTTCATTCTAGCTCTAAACAACCGTGATTCCACCGCCTTCACGCTCATTTTTAGCTTTCCGGCAATTTCCTTGACCCCAAAACCCTCTATATACTTAAGTCGTATAATTTTTCCATATCCTTCGCCCAGATCCCTTAATGTTTCTTTAATCTCCTCCTTAAGTTCGTTTTTAAGACTATCTCTTTCTGGAGTCAGCGCCTTATCGGCAATCTCTTCAAAAATAGGCGACACCGAAAACAACACTGTTTTAAGCTTCTTTTTTCGATAATAATCAATAATCTTATGCTTGGCAATCGAACACAACCAAGAAAACTCACTACTCCTGCCTGAAAAATTTACTCTCGAATTAATCCCCGCCAACATTATGTCATTAGTCAATTCTTCTACCACCCCCTCATCATCCACCCTTTTTGACACAAAACTCCGAATTCTTTTGTGGTATTTTTCATAAAAATCATCCATGTCGCCCACTTTAACATATATAATAAGCATATGAAAAAACTTTTTGTCTGGGACTTCCATGGAACTTTAGAAATCGGTACTCAAAAAGCTGTGGTAGAAGTTTCTAATACCATCCTCAAAAAAAATAAATTTTCTCAAAAATTCACCCTATCACTTTGCCGTCGCCTTTCCGGCCTCAAATGGTATAAATACTTTCAGTTTTTACTGCCCCAAGAACCCCGTTCACTCCACCTCAAACTACAAGAAGACTGTTTTCGTTTTTCCGATTCCCATCCCCAGATTATTGTCAAACACATTCGTCCCACTCCTCACTCTCACTACGTTTTAAGACGAATTCAAAAAAAACACCTTCAAATTCTTATTTCCAATACCAAACCCAGCTCCCTAAAAATTTTTATCAATGCCATCAAAGTCAACAAATTTTTTACCAACAAAAACTCTTTTGCAGTCGATGGTCACGGTCCTACCCGTCGTCAAAATAAATTAAAGATTCTTAAAAAATATCTTAAAAATCACCCTACCGACCAACTTATTGTCATTGGCGACACTAAAAAAGACATCAGCCTAGCCTCTCTCCACCCTAAAAGCATTAGTTATCTCTTTTCCTACCCCCACCAAAACTTCAAAGACTGTCAAGCTAATTTTAAAATCCATGATTTAAGGCAAGTTCTTCACCAAATCTAATTTTTTCTCTATACTTATAAAATGATCATTTCTGCTCCTCCGCATCCACTCCAAGCAGTTTCTCGCAAACTCCGTCTCGATCTTCTTGACTTAGTCTATACCGCCAAGGAATCTCATATCGGCGGCCCTCTCTCCTGTCTCGACCTTCTTATTTCCATCTATTTTTCCAAACTTTTCAAATTCCCCCAAAACAAAACCTCCACCAGTCACGATAATTTCATCCTCTCCGCCGGTCATCTGGCCCCCGCCTATTACACCGTCCTTGCCCATGCTAACTATTTTCCTAAAACTCGTCTCAAAGATTTTTCCTCTTTCGGTTCTCATCTGCAAGGCCATGTCAGTACCGACACCCCCGGCGTCCAATATTCTTCAGGCTCTCTTGGCCAAGGTCTTTCTTTTGCTGCCGGCCTAGCCCTGGGTCAACCCCGCCGTAAAACTATCTGTCTTACCAGTGACGCTGAACACCAGGAAGGTCAAATCTGGGAAGCGACCATGTTTGCCAAAAAATATAAACTGGGCAACCTCATCAACATTGTCGATCACAATCACTACCAAATCGACGGTGCCGTTGAAGATATCATGCCCTTAGGTAGCTTAGCCCAAAAATACATCAAATTCGGTTGGTCTGTCATTACCGTCAACGGCCATAATTTCAAATCCATCATAAATGCCCTAAAAAAAGCCAAAAAAAAATCCAACTACCCCACCTGCATTATAGGAAAAACCATTTTTGGCAAAGGCATTTCTTTTATGCAATACGATTACACTTACCATGATATTAAAAATTTAACCGAGTCTCAGTACCAACGCGCTCGTAAACAGATTGAAAACTCCAAATAAATCATTCCCACCTCCACCACTCTCTTCCATCCGCCAAGCCTTTGGTCAAACTCTTCTAAAGCTGGCCAAAACCAACAAAAAAATCTACGTCGTCAATGCTGACTTAAAATCTTCTCTTCACTTGGGTAAATTTGCCTCCTGGTATCGTAACCGCTTTATCGAATGTGGTGTCGCCGAAGCCAACGCCGCCGCCGTTGCCGCCGGTCTTGCCAAAACCGGCAAAACCGTTTTTCTTACCTCATTTTCCTGTTTCTCTCCGGCCATCAACTGGGCTGTTATTAAACAATCTATTTGTTACAACAATGCTAACGTCAAAATTATCGGTTCTCACTCCGGTCTTTTATCGAGAAATCTTGGTGCTACCCATCAAATGCTTGAAGATATCGCTCTCACCCGTCCCCTTCCCAACCTGGAAGTTTTTTCTCCTCTTGATGCCATTGAAACTGAAAAAATAATAAAAACCGTTATTCACAGTCCCAACCCCGCCTATATCCGCCTTGTTCGTCCCTCCACTCCTCAAATTTTTAACCCCAAACTAAACTTTACCATTGGAAAATCCCATATTTTAAAAAAAGGCCACCATCTCACCATCGCCGGTCACGGTCCTCTCTTAACTCAAGCCTTTACCGCCCAACAAAAACTTATCCAAAAACTTGGAAAAATTGCTCCCAGCCTGGAAATTATCAACTGTTCATCAATAAAACCACTTGACATCGCCACCATTCAAAAAAGTGTCAAAAAGACCAAAAAACTTATCGTCATCGAAGACCACCAAAAAATTGGTGGACTGGGTGAGGCCATCGCCTCTATGTTACTTTCAAACAATCTTCACCCTCAATATATTCACCTGGCTGTTGATAACAAATTTGGTCAATCAGCCAGAGATTATCAAAAACTATATACTCATTATGGTATTAGTCTCAACCACCTAATCCTTGCCATTCAGAAATTATTTAAAAATTAAACAATGTCCATTCCCACCTTAAAACAAACCTTAGCTGACTATCACCGCCGCCACCTCGCCTTACCTGCCTTTAATATCGACTCCTTTGAAATATATCAAGCCGTCGAATCTGCCATTCAAGAAACTAACCTTCCCTGTATTGTCCAACTTTCTGCCGGTGAAGACCAATTTATCCAAGCTCCTCGCTTACTCATGCTAGTCAAAAAAGCCCAACTAGATGGTCTGCCCATCTACACTAATATTGACCATGGCCAGGACATCTCCCGATTAGAATACCTCATCCGCCTGGGTTTTGACATGGTTCACTTTGACGGTTCTAATTTTAATTACCAGGACAATCTCCAGATCAGCAGTCTACTGGTTCAAAAAGTAAAACAAGTTTCCCTTCAAGCTCTAATCGAAGTTGAATTTAACAAAATTAATCCCACCCAAGAAGGCATCAACCCTTCCAGTTTCACCGACCCCAAACTTGCCAAACAATTTATCCAAAAAACCAAAGCCGATCTTTTAGCCGTTTCGGTTGGCAATCTTCATGGAGCCGATACCAAATATTCTGAGACTATCAATCTTGATCTTCTCACCTGCATCAAAAAATCCATTCCTAACACTCTTTTGGTCATGCATGGCGGTTCTGGTATCGACCAAAATCAACTTTCTACTGCTATCAAACAGGGGATTGTCAAAATTAATATCAACACTGATCTTCGTCTTGCCTTTAAAAAATCCCTTCAACAGAATTTAACTAATACCGACTCCATTAAGGCTTATCAATATCTCCAGCCGGTCATTGATCACCTCCAAAATATTATTATCAAAAAAATTCACCACTTTACTCACCATGTTTGACGTCATTTCTGTTGGATCCGCCACTGTTGATATTTTCATCCAATCAGACCAATTTACTGTTAAAAAAGACACTAAATTCCCTTCCGGATCTTCTCTTTCCATTGACTTTTCTTCCAAGTCAGAAATTAACAACTTTTTAATATCTTCCGGTGGCGGCGCTACCAACTCCTCTGTTGCCTTTGCCCGTCTTGGCCTCACATCCGCCCCGGTTTCCCTTGTTGGCCAAGACATTCTCACAGATCACATATTATCTGACCTCGGCGCCGTTCATATTCCCACCACTTTTCTGTCCTCCAATCCCAAGGAAAAAACCGACTTTTCCATCATTTTAGTTGCTCCAAACGGAGGTCGCACCATTTTAGTAAATAGAGGATCCACTCGTCTTCAAGAAAAACATATTCCTTGGTCAAAAATAAAAAAAACTAAATGGCTCTATATTACTTCCCTGGAGGGCAATCTAGACCTTCTAGAAAAACTAGTCGGCTTTGCAAAAGAAAATCACATAAAAATTTCTCTTAATCCCGGTTCCCGCGAAATTTCCCAAACCAAAAAACTTCTCCCGCTTCTAAAACTTATTGACTTTCTCCTCCTTAATCAACAAGAAGCCGAATCTCTCGTCCAAACCAACTTCTCTCAAAAAACTTTTTTCAAAAAATTTCAATCCTTTGGTCCCTGTGCTATCGCCATCACCCGCGGCCGTCTCGGTGCCCACCTCCTCACTCAAAAAGACAACTACTTCTCTCCAATTATCAAATCAAAAACTATTGAAGAAACTGGAGCCGGTGATTCTTTTGGTTCTGCCTTCGTCGCTGCCCTTATTTACTCCCTTCCACCATCTCAAGCTCTCTTCTGGGCCATGAAAAACTCAGCCTCTGTCGTTTCCCATTTTGGCGCCAAAACCGGCCTCCTTACCCTCCGTCAAATTAAAAATTAAAAATTTCAAATTAACTTCATGCTCCCCAAACGTCTCTCCAAAAAAGAACTAAAACCATCCGACTCTACTCAACTAAAACTTGAACAGACAATTCCTACCAAAGAAAAAATCAAAAAGAAAAGATCTTTTCTCTTAATAGTCCTAGCTCTTACAGTCGGTCTTAGTATCATTTTTTCCCTCTATCGAACAATCACCAATATTTCTGTTCTCCCCAAATTTTCTCTCCCTTCTTTCAAATCAAAAAATACTACCACTTTCACTACCAAAATCTCTCACATCAACCTTGACAAACCCGTTAAAGCAATTTTGTCTCAACCAAACAACTGGTCAATTTATGTCAAAACCCTCAACCCTCCCTCTTCATCCTGGTCTCACAATTTCCCTCTTCCTCTCTCCGATTCCATTATCTCCGACCTCCTGGCCCAAAAACCTTCTCTCGACAATCTGATCAAAAATTCCATTCCCCAAGGCTCCCAAGTCAAAGAAAACATTATTTCTCAAGATGATTCTCTTGAATATCAAGCTATTATCTCTGTCCCCCAACAGCAAATCCTCATTATAATCAAAACCAAACAGGATTCCACCACCGACTATCTAATAAATCAACTAATCCAAATCATTTATTGGCAAGTCATCCTAATCTGACCCTTCTCCGGGGGACGGCGTCAGACTTGCTTTTGGTACACATTTAACTCTTTTCTCTGTCCCCGCCACAAAATATTCCTCTTTCCCACAAACCTTCTTTTTCACTATTCCATTTGGTACCTCCCATCTTTCTTCCATCTTCTCGGCCAACATCTCTCTCATCACTCTATTCCAAATCGGCGTTGCCCCACTTATTCCCGATGCCACCCAACTCATCGGACTACTATCATTATTCCCCACCCAAGCCGCCACCAAGTAACTTGGCGTCCAGCCTATACTCCAATTATCACGAAGATTATTAGTCGTCCCTGTTTTTACTGCCACTGTTTTCCCTTCAATCCTAAGCATCGAATTCCAGCCAAAAATTGGTGATCTTGCCTTATTATCACTTAATATTTCATTAATTAAAAATGCATATCTGGCATCAACCACTTGCTTCTCTTCACTCCAATCAGAATATATTGTTTCTCCTAAATAGTTTTCAATTCTTAACACTGGGTTAATTATCTTTTTCTTTCCCATATTAGCAAAAATAGCATAAGCCTGAGCTAATTCCACCATCTTAACTTCTCCCGCCCCCAAAGCCAAGGCAATTCCAAACCTTTCTCGATCTTGCCAAGTACTTATTCCCATCTTTTCAGCCAAATCAATCATCTCTTCCACTCCATTTTCCGCCAATAATTTTACCGAAGGCACGTTCAAAGACGATGCCAGCGCTGTCTTTAACGTCACCTTGCCCATATACTTACCATTATAATTTTGAGGAGAATATGGCTTTTGCCCCGGTATATAATAAGTCACCCGGGAATCATCCACCACCGACATTAATGTCCTGCCCTTTTGCAAGGCTAAAAGATAATTAATCGGTTTTATCGACGACCCCGGTTGACGCAACCTGGTCGTCACATTCACCTTACCATCTATATCCTCTGTCATATAACCCTTCGACCCCACCATCGCCAATACCTCTCCTGCAGCCACATCCACCACCATCACCGCCCCGTTGCTAATTCTTAAACCGGAAACCTTTGCAATTTCCTCCTTCACAATTTTTTCTGCCATTTGCTGGACGTCAATATCTAAACTAGTTGTCACCGTCAAACCTTGTCGGTCGAAATTTCTAAAACCATAGTCTTTTTCCAAAAGTGATTTCACCCAAAAAACAAAATGAGCCGCCTGAATACTTTTAACTTCCGGCTCAATTTCCACTTCCTGCTCCAGCAAAGACATCATCATTCCATCATTGATATAGCCAGCCTTCCTCATTTCTTCAATTACATGTTTCTGCCGCAAATATGCAAAGTATGGATAATCTCCAAAAGGAGAGTAAGAGCTTGGTGCCGCCGGTAATCCTGCCAAAAAAGCCGCCTGAGCCGTATTTATTTCCCAAACATTTCTATTAAAATATTTCCACGACGCTTCTTGTACCCCATATGTCTCCCCTCCATAAGCCACTTGATTAAAATACTGCTCCAATATTTCATCCTTACTCAACTTAGTCTCCAAAATCAAAGTCAAAACTGCTTCCTTAATTTTTCTCTCCCAATTCTTCTCATTACCAAAAAAAACATTCTTCACCAATTGCTGAGTAATTGTTGATCCTCCTCTCAATTTCTCATTTCTTTCTTTTTTCAAGTTGTACCACAGCGCTTTAATAATCCCTTTTACCGACAAACCATGATGTTTATAAAAATTTTTATCCTCAATAGCAATTGTCGCCCAAACCAAAGATTCAGGAATCCGATCAATTGTTGTCCAACTCCTATTTTCGTCCTGATAAAACTTATAAAGCAACCTGCCATTTTTATCCAATATTTTGCTTGACAATCTCGGCGGATAATATATCTGATTAATATTCGGTAAATCAGTCAATATTTCCTTATAAAACCACCCACTCCCTGCCGACATTAAAAACAATATCATTGTCAAAAACATATAAAACCAATTTTTGGCAACCCCGCTACCACCCTTACCATCAATCCTTCTTCTTTTTTTTATCCTCTTTACCTCTTTTGACTTTCTCACTTCCACCCTCTTCATTCTCCTCACCCTTTTTACCTTTTTCGTTCTCTCTCGCCAGTCCTTTAACCTTGTTACCTTTTTCCTCACCTCTATCACTTCTTTTCCGGCTACTATCACCAACTTCCTAATCACCTCCACCCCCAACCAAATCAAACGATACAGCGGTCTCCCCGTATCTACCAAAAATCCCTGTATTATTTTTAGTAAATCCATTTAATTAACTATTGTTTTTCTACTTCATCTCGGGGGCAATCCAAACATATTAACTTTCCGGTAATATCCCAGACAGCTTCACGCTCCTGCCATTCCACATTAGGCTTTTCTTCTCCCTCCGCCACCATCTTACCAGTATCCTTATCAATCAACACATTTTGTTTTGTCCCCACTCTTTCCCTCGGAGCATACTCACTTTTAAAAAATTCAAAATGCGACTCACAGCCTCCCTCGGGAATTAACTTTCCCGTCAAATTACACACCGGTATTTTAACCATACTTGATGGCATTACCATTTTTTTCACCTTCTTATCTTCAACCAATTTACTCATCACTTTATTCCAAATAGGCGTCGCCCCGGTTATCCCCGAAGCAATCCAACTCATTTTAGAATTATCATTATTCCCCACCCATACCACCACCACATAATCAGAAATATACCCTATCGTCCAATTATCCCTCATATCATTAGTAGTCCCTGTCTTTACCGCTACTTCAGCATGTCCCTTAATATTCAATTTTGACCCTCGACCAAAAACCATACTCCTAGCTCCATCATCTGACAAAATATCAGTAATCAAAAAAGCCGTCGCTCGACTCACTACTCGTTCTCCCGGTATGTAACCATAACTTTCAAGTTCATTTCCATGCCGATCAGTCACCTTCATAATTGAAGTTAATTCCTGCTTCACCCCGCCATTTGCCAATACTCCAAAAGCTACTGCCATATCAACCATCTCCACTTCTCCTCCCCCCAAAGTCAAAGACAATCCATAATCTGAAGATTCCTTAAATGTTTTTATTCCCATCGCTGACGCCGACGCCACAAAAGTTTCTACCCCATTCAATTCCAGTACTTTTACTGCCACCATATTCAAAGAATTAGCCAACGAATTTCGTACCGTCTGCAAACCATAATAGTTATAACCATAATTTGTCGGACAGTAGGGTTTTTGACCCGCCACCGTAAAGCAAGTTGGACCATCGTAAACCACCGCCGCCGCTGTAATCTTGCCCATCTCCAGTCCCACTGCATAGTTTAATGGCTTAATCGATGATCCCGGTTGTCGCCTACTAGTCGCCACATTCACTTTACCGTCAATGTCAATGGCAAAATAATCCTTTGAGCCCACCATTGCCAAGATCTGACCTGTTTTTGGTTCCGTCACCACCACCGCCCCATTACTTACCTTATATCTTTCCAACTTAGCCACCTCCGATGCCACCGCCCCCTGAACATAATCCTGAATCTCCCAATCCAAGGTCGTCGTAATATCCAACCCTCCCTCATTCACTTTGTCCAAGCTATATTCTTCAATTAATCTCTCTTTAGCATAAAAAACAAAATGAGCCGCCCTTATTCCTTCCTTGCTCACATAATAAGACAGCTCTTCTTCTTCCGCCACCTTAACCTCCTCCTCACTGATATAACCCTCATCCACCATTCGTCTTAATACCAGCAACTGTCTCGTCTTAGCCGCCTCAGGATGGGCAAAAGGGGAGTACCGACTAGGTGATCCGGGCAACCCCGCCATCAAAGCCGATTCCGCCAAACTCAACTCACTTACATTCTTGTTAAAATAACCCCTAGCTGCCACCTCCACCCCCCAAAATGTTCCTCCATAAGGAGTCTGATTCAGATACATTTCAAAAATTTCATCCTTACCATACAAAATCTCCGTAGCCAAGGTCAATACCGCCTCCTTTATCTTTCTTGTTAAAGTTCTTTCCGGTGTCAACAGGGCATTCTTTACCAACTGTTGTGTCAAAGTCGAACCACCTTCAAGCCTTTTCTTAAACACTGTCCGGTAAATTGCCCTTATTATCCCCCTAATATCAAAGCCAAAATGTTTATAAAATTTAGCATCTTCGATTGCCAACGTTGCTTTTTTCAAATCTTCCGGCACCTCGTCCAATTTCACCGACACCCGTTTTTTTTCCGAAAAGAATTCATACAGAAGTTTGCCATTTCTATCAAATATCCGTGAGGACTCAGGATAATCACCACTACTCAATTTTTTTGGATCGGGCACATCTTTTAAGAAAACCACCATCCCCAAGACCCCCACCAGTCCTAAGACCACCACCACTTTCCATCCCTTCTTCCATTTTCTTCTCCCTTTTTTACCCCCGGTCTTCTTTTTTCCCTTCTTAATCCTAACAAGTCTTTTTATCTTAATTAATACTTTCTCTTTTTTCTTTTTGTTTTTCATTCCACTTATTTAAATCGTTCATAATCTGTTGATATCTCTCCTTGTCAATATCCATCGACCCTTCCACTTGCAAAAGTATCTTTTTATAAACCAATCCCGCCCTGTAAATCTGTAAGTTCAAATGTCTCTTTTCCACCTCATCATCCTCCACTTCTTCTAACAATTCAGCCGCGTACTTCAATTTACTAATTGCCTTTTCTGCTGATTCAAACGCCAAGTTCGGATAACTACCGGCAAACAAAATTCTGGATTCAGCTATTTTTTTATCCGCTTGTAGAAGTACCATTATCACTTTTTCTTTCTTTAACCGACAAAGCTTTACCCACCAAATATCACGTATATTTTTTATCCGATATAACGGACTAATCGGCAAGGTTCTCACCTGCGGTAATCTATATGAAATCACCTCCACACTACCATCCTCCCTTCTCTCCAACAATCTCACCGGCGTTTTTCTCAAATTACTTTCCTTTTCCAGAAGTATTGTTACCATCAAACTCGCCCTAGTAATCGATATAAATAATATCAACAAACCCAATAAAACTCCACCCAACATCACTCCCAATCGAACCATTTTTCCTGAATCAAAATCCATTCCCTTATTCTACCAACTCAGCTTCCATGAAAGAAGGCTCTTTTCCTATCCACTATTTCCTTTCTCATCTTCGGTCGCATATACAGATACTGAATCAAAAACACTACCAAATTAACCACAGTTCCCCAAACCCTTCCTTTTTTTTCTCTTAATTTTGAATTAAAAATTTTAAATCTCAAATTTCCATACGGTGTTGCCGCCCATCTTTTCGCCCAACCATTTGCCTCAATAAACTTTTTATAAATTCCTTCTCTCTCAAACAAAGGTTTTAACAAAACCAAATCTACTGCACTCCTCAAACCTTGTTTTTTCCTCGGCAATTCCAAGGCTCCCTCCTCCATCCACATATTAAAACAAAAAAAACCACCCCTCTCTTTCTCTCCTCGTCGTCGATGAGAAATTTTATTCTTCCGCAATATCCACTCCAACCACAACCTACACCACCACAATCGATTTTTCTTTGTCACCACCATCAAATCAATATCATCACCTTTTTTTTCACCCTCCGCTGCCACCGACCCCGTTAACCCTATCATCAAAATATTCTCATTATTATCTCCTATCATTCTGGCCAGCTTTTTAGCCATCATCATCTTTCTTTTCTTTCTTTTATTTTTATTAACCAATTTCAATTTCATTGTTCTTATTCCCTTTGCAATTTCTTCTCTCGAAAAAATCATCTTACTTATCAGTCGGTTAAAAATTTCATTTTCACTCAATTTGTAACCATACCCTTTAGCATAATCAATTGTTTTTTTTATTGCTTTTTCACTTCCCATCTCTCTTTATTTTATCCCAAGCCACCCATCTTTTTTGTTATAATACCACCATCAACAAATTTGCCTATCCTTTTGAAAAAATTTGTGAATCAGATAAATAAACAATCAAAAACTTATCGCCTTTGGGAAATGATCCCCGGATTTTTTGCCTGGATGATCATTATATTTCCCATTTGGGGTGCCTTTTTTTTACCCCGACTTGTGGCTTATTTTGTCATTGCCTTTCTTCTTTACTGGCTTTATCAATCTTTTAAGTCTGCCATTCTGGCCGTTATTGGCTACTCCAAAATCAAAAATTCTCAAAAAACCAATTGGCTACAGCTTTTTAATCAAAACTTTCGTTCCACATGGTTAAAATACCGCCTTATCAACCACGTTATTATTATCTCTTCCTACAAAGAACCTATCCAAATTATTGAAATGGCTGTTGGCAGTCTGGCCACCCAAATTGATATTGACATCAAAAAAATTCACGTCGTTGTCGCCTTAGAAAAAAGAGCTGGTCAGAAAAACAACCAGCAAATCATCAATTATTTTTCCAAAAAGTACAAAAAAACCTTTGGTTCTCTCACTTTTACCCATCATCCTGCCAATATCAAGGGCGAAATTGCCGGTAAACATACCAACGAAGCCTGGGCCGCCAAACAGTTCAAAAAAAAGTTTATCAAAACCAGATCCCACCCCAATAATAAGTTTGACCTTGATAATCTCACCCTAACCTCTTGTGATGTTGACACCATATTTAATCCCAAATATTTCTCTGCCTTAACCTATCATTTTGCCCGCCACCCCGACCGTTATCTAAAGTTTTGGCAATCTCCCATTTTTTGGCATCATAATATCAGTCAAGTACCAGCCCCCATCCGCATTATTGGCACTCTTGGCAATGTTATCCACATTGCCAACATCCAATCACCCGATGGTCTATTTTTCAACTACTCCTGTTACTCTTCCTCCTATCGCCTTATTAATTCTACCGGTTACTGGGATCCCGACATGATCCCCGAAGACTGGCACATTTTCCTTCAAGCCTTTTTTGCCAATCGGGGCCAAGTCTCCATTGATCCTATTTTTCTCCCCACCATTGTCGATGCTCCCAGTGGTCACAATTATTTTTCCGCCCTAAAAAATCGTTACAATCAATGCGTCCGTCACGCTTGGGGGGCTACTGATATTCCTTACGCCATCGAACAAGCCCGTCTCCACAAGGAAATACCATTAATGACCAGGATTCTTCGTGTCTATGTTCTAATAAAAACCCATCTAATCTGGTCCAGTAATTGGTTTATTCTCACCCTCGGCACTTCTCTTCCCGTTATTCTAAACCGTAAATTTTTTCAAACCACCTTTGGTTTCAATTTACCTCGAATCTCCAACATCATCCTCAGTATTTGTCTTATTCCTTTAGCTGTTCTCATTATCCTTGATTGGAAACTTCGTCCCCAAGACCAAAAAAAAGGTTTCAAAAATGTCGCCAAAAATTTACTCCAATGGCCTCTCATGCCAATTGCCACCCTGGTCATGTCTGTTCTCCCCGGCCTTCACTCTCACACCCGCCTCATGTTAGGTAAATACCTTACCTACAAAACCACCAAAAAAAATTAATTAACCCTCTTTTCTCATATTTGATATCATTTAGAAAATGAATCAACTAACCGTTAGTCTTTGGGGTGACGAAGCCTGGGCCGCTACCCTTCTCCAAAAAAACTTCACCAATATCGTCAAATTTGTCAGCAACGACACTTCACCTCCTCTCTACTACATCGCCGGTTTTTTCTGGACCCGACTCTTTGGCTTCAGTGAAATAGCCCTAAGATCCTTAAGTTTACTTTTCTGGCTCATTACCGGTATTTTCACCGCCCTAATCGCTCACCATTTTTGGAAAAACAAAAAAATAACCTATCTCACCCTGCTTTTGACTTTAGTTAACCCTTTTCTCTTTCAATATGGCTTCGAAGCCAGAATGTATGCCATTTTAGCCATGACCTCTACCATAGCCACTTACTTCTTCCTCAAAAAAAACCACACTGCTTACATTATCGCCGCCATCGCTTCTCTTTACAGTCACCACTTCTCTCTTTTTATCATTTCCTGGCATTTCCTCTGGACAATTATGGAATATTGGCCCAAAAGGCATGAACTCAAATTCTGGTCCCTTTTTAAACCCTTCGCCTTCATCGGCCTTCTCTACCTCCCCTGGTTACCTTTCATGTATCGCCAAACCACCATGGTTACCGATAAAGGTTTTTGGTTGGCAAAACCGATACCAAAAGATCTGCCCAATCTGATTATCAAATTTATTGTCGGATTAAACAAACACCCCTTTCAATCAGTTGCCAAATTTTCCGGCTTGGCCATCCTTCTTTCTCGCAAGTGGTCTTTAAAAGACAAAAAAACCAACTTCCTTTTAGGTTACTTGATTTTCCCCGCCCTAACTGTTTTTCTTCTAAGTCAAGTTATGCAATCAATCTATTACGACCGCTACATGATAAACCTTATCCCTGCCCTCATCCTCATCCTCGTCAGCAACCAGCGGCAAATCTTAAGCCCCATCCCCCTTTTAATTCTCCTCTTTTCACTCAGTGTCATCTCATATTCGTTTTTCATCCATCCTACCAAACGCCCCTTTCGCGACCTGGCCGCCTATATTACTTCCACTAGAAAACCCCAAGACGCTCTTATTAACTGGAGCGGTAACTCCCATCATCTGTTTGAAAGCAAGTATTACCAGGTTTATGCCCCCATCTACACCACCGGCGGACCATTGCCTTTTTATGTCGGCACCGCCCTAATGGAACCGGCCGATCAAATATCAACCCTGCCACCAAGTAACCGCATTGGTGTTATCACCAGCAACTCCATCCGGGACGTCTCTCTCCCTGGTTATCACCAAACCGACTATCAACAATTTCAAGATCTCTCCTTCTCCTGGTGGCAAAAAACCTTATGACCCTCAAAAAAATAATCACCAAAAACCAAAATATTATTACTCTAACCAGCCTAGCTCTTTTTGTCATCCTCCTTCGCCTGCCTAGCCTTTTTGAACCCAACCGCTATGCCGATGAAGATATTTATCTTACCCTTGGTCAAGGCCTGAGAAAAGGCTTAGTGTTTTACCGTGATATCCACGATAACAAACCACCCCTTCTCTATCTTTTGGCCGCCATCGCTGGTAATGTCCCCATGTTTAGGCTTATTCTCCTCTTTTGGCATCTTATCAATGTCTATCTGGTCCATTTAATCGGTCAAAAACTTTTCCAAAAACGATCCCTTATCCTTATCACTACCTTCCTCTTTGCCTTTTTTTCATCTATTCCTTTAACCGAAGGCAATATTGCTAATGGTGAAATTTTTATGATCATGCCCACTACTCTCGCCATCCTTCTAATCTTAAAAAAACAAAAATATTTTCTCATCGGCTGTCTTTTTGCCGTCGCTTTTCTCTTTAAAGTCCCCGCCGCCTTTGAATTTTTTGGCCTGATTTTTTGGTTCGCCTTTTACCAACAAAAAAACATCCTATTAGGTCTTAAAAAAGTTTTCTCTCCCCAAACTCTTCTTGCCATTGCCGGCTTTGCTATCCCTATCGTCATTTCTATCATTTATTATTACACTCTCTCCGCTGGCCAGCCCTATGTCAAAGCCGCCCTCCTTCAAAACGTTGGCTATCTTTCTTCCTGGGAAGGCGGACAAAAACCTTTTTATCAATCTGGACTCATCCAACGTGGCGCCATTCTTATAATCATCCTCTCACTTATCTACAGCCTTCGTCACAAAATAGATAAAAAATTTGGTCTAATTGTCATCTGGTTTAGCACCGCTCTTTTTGGTGCCCTTCTTTCCGGTCGCCCCTACCCTCACTACTTCATCCAAATCATCACCCCTGCCGTATTCCTCCTTGTTTTACCCTTAAAAAACCGAAATGCCCTGCCCAAAATCATTACCACTCTTCTTTTTCTCCTCACCCTTACCAGCATTTTTTACTACAAGTTCTGGCACTACAAAAGTCTGCCCTATTACAAAAATTTCATCCACTACCAATTAGGTCATATTAACCAAGCTACTTTCTATCGCTTTTGGGGCGACTCAGTCATTAGAAACTACCAGATTGCCCAGTATATAAAAGATAACACCGACCCTGACCAAAATATTTTTGTCTGGGGCACCCAACCGGCCATCTACGCCCTCGCCGACCGCCTCCCAGTCGGCAGATACACCGTTTCCTACCACATTGCCGATTTCCGCGCTCATGACGAAACAATCGCAAAACTTCAATCTGACATGCCCCCCTTTATCATTTATTTCCCCGATAATCCTCCCTTTCCTGCCCTCGATCAATTTATCAGCCGCTATTACATCGTCGACACCACCTTCCCTCCGGCTACCATTTTCCGACCCCAAAAATGAAAATACTAAAAATCCTTTCAACCCCACTTGCCCTTCTCGGCCAACTTTGGCAAAGCAAAGCCATCAGTAAACTTTTTCGTTGGAATATATTAATTATTATTCTGCAAATAATCTACTTGACAGTAAACTTCACCAGTCTACCTTCACAAGTACCTCTTTTTTATTCCCGCCCCTGGGGAGAAGCCCGTCTCTCCTCCCCCTCTTTCCTTTTTATGCTCCCCACCTTCTCTACCATCATCCTCCTGATAAATTATCTTCTAGCCGCCGCTTTTCTTCACTCCATCCCTCTCTTTTCCCATCTTCTAACAACTTTCTCCTTCCTCTTCTCTTCTTTTTCCCTTATTAGTATTACTCAAATCATTCGTTTAATTTCTTAAGTGACTCTTTTTTTCATTTTTTCTATAATAATCTCCGCCCTCATTTCCTACCTTAGCACTCCTCTGGTCAAAAAATTCTTCATTTCTCGTAACCTTGTCGAAGATCCAATCCAAAAAAATAAAAAAACCAAAAACGCCACTGCCCTAAACCCGGTTCCTCGTGGTGGGGGATTACCAATCTTTCTTGGTATCCTGATCACTTCTCTTATTTTTTTACCCGTCGACAAGCACCTGCTTGCCATTCTTCTGGCCGCTATACTTACTCTGGCCGTTGGTCTTATTGATGATGTCAAAGACCTCAGTCCCTACCCCCGTCTCTTAAGTAACTTTCTAGCCGCCATAATTATCACCAGCGCTGGTATTGGTATTCACTATATCTCAAACCCCTTCGGTCAAGTAATCAATTTGCCCCCCCTCATCTCTATTCTGCTCGTCATTTTCTGGATAATTTGGTGCACCAACACCGTTGGTTGGTCCGCCGGTATTGAGGGTCAGTTACCCGGCTTTGTCTCCATTGCCGCTATTTTTATCGGCATCCTTGGCCTTCGTTATTCCACTGACATTACTCAATGGCCGGTAATAATTTTAGCTGGTGCCGTTGCTGGTTCCTACCTTGGCTTTCTTCCCTTCAATTTTTTCCCTCAATCAATTATGCCCGGTTACAGCGGTAAAAGCTTAGCCGGCTTCTTTCTCTCCCTTCTCTCTATTCTCTCTGGTGCCAAGTTGGCCACCCTCATTTTCCTTCTTGGTATTCCCATGGTCGATGCCTCTCTGGTTATTCTCCGTCGCCTCAAACAAAAACAATCCATCTTCCACTCTGACTCCAGTCACCTTCACCACCAACTTCTCAAAATCGGCTGGTCCCGTCGCCAAATCGCCGTTTTTTATTGGTCAATCACCTTCATTCTCGGTATTATCTCCCTTTTTCTAAACAGTCAGCAAAAATTCTACGTTTTTACCGGTATCAGTCTTATATTTGTCACCCTCATCATAAGAGTTTATCGGCATACTTAGCCGATATCCACCCGCTCTCCCCCCCGCCCAAATCGATCTTATACCAGCCACTACCTTCATCCAATAAATCATACTCTTCCCCTGGATTTACCTTTTTAATCTCCCTACTTCCATTACTTGATGCCTCCCTTACTCTCAACCAGCCCGTCTCTGTCTCTCTAATTCTTACCTGATCTTTCGCCTCCACCGTCTTTATTGTCGGCTCCATCTCAACTTCAAGCTCGTTTTTTTTCATTATCACCTTCTCTTCTGCTAGCCTCGCCTCTATCACCAGTTGGTAACCTTCCGCCGCCTTAATAAAAATATTAATGCTCTTATAACCTGGAAAAGATATTGCCACTTCCTTATCTCCTTCACCAATATCATC
>SDBU01004048.1_pt1 | contig 18292 bp, 19 predicted proteins | sample 2277071 | NCBI WGS metagenome assembly SDBU01 (sample SAMN10397929, study PRJNA504765) | marine sediment metagenome | isolation source: marine sediment core GS08_GC12, 126 cmbsf | place: Arctic Ocean: Gakkel Ridge, Loki's castle | collected 2008 | reverse complement strand
GAAGGAAAAAGAGGCACTAAAGATAGCCGAGGACAGGTTGGAGGCCGGGGAAGACCCCATGGCCATTTTGGACGACGCCAGACGGGCGATGGTAATCGTTGGTGGGCGTTTCGGCAACTACGAATATTTCATCCCGGACCTCATATATTCCGGCGAGATATTGAGGCAGATAAGCGAGATGGTCAAGCCGAAGCTGGCCATGCCGGCTGACGACAAGCGACTGGGTAAGGTCATTGTGGGTACGGTTGCCGGGGATATACATGATATCGGCAAGGACATCGTGGTCTTTATGCTTGATGTTAGCGGCTTTGAGGTCTACGACCTCGGTGTGGATGTGCCGGCACAGCAGTTCGTGGATAAGATAAAGGAGACCAGTGCCGGCATCGTGGGGCTCAGCGGATTCCTGACCCTGGCTTTTGATTCCATGAAGGAAACAGTGGAAGCTATAAAGACGGCTGGCCTGAGAGATGAAGTGAAAATAATGATTGGTGGCGGTCAGATTAACGAAGAGATAAGGAAGTATACTGATGCCGATGCCTACGGGCGGGATGCCATGGCCGGTGTAACCCTGGCCAAAGAATGGGTAGGAGGCAGGTGAGATGGATAAGACGCAGGAAAGGCTGGAACATTGGTGCTCAGCGCCGGGTATTGAGTTTAAGAATGCCGAAGCTGAAGAGGCTTATAAGAAGCGAGCCCGGCGGATTACCGATGTTATCCAGCTAAAAGTGCCCGATAGGGTGCCAATAGTGCCCAGTTTTGGTATGTTTCCCGCCATTGATAACGGCTTTACCTGTGAAGAGGTCATGTTTGACTACGACAAAGCCCGTACGGCGTGGACGAAGACAGTCACTGACTTTGAGCCCGACCTGTTCTCTAATTCAAGTTACGCTTTCTCCGGACCGGTTCTGGAAATGATTGGCTATAAGCCGCTCAAGCTCCCTGGACGCGGTATCTCCCCTGACCATGTCTATCAGTTTGTGGAAGGGGAATATGCCACCGCCGAAGAATTTTATGATGCGTTCATCGATGACCCGTCCGATTTTATGATGAGAACTCACCTGCCGCGCGTTTGCTCTACGCTGGAACCCTTGAAAGTCCTGCGCCCGTTATATGAGTCATTTGGCTACTATATCTCAATAGTCAGAAATCTGGTTGCCTTTGGCCGGCCGGAGGTGGCCAGCGCCCTTGAGAACCTAATCAAAGCCGGGGCGGAAGCGCTGAAATGGGCTAAATATAAAGGTGCCGAATCTCAAGAGATAATGTCCCTGGGGTTTCCCAGCATGATGGGGGGGAACGCGGCCGCACCCTTCGATATTATCGGGGACTGGTTGCGGGGAACGCGCGGTGCGATGCTGGACATGTACCGGAACCCGGATAAGCTGATACAAGCTATGGAAAGACTGGTGCCGATATTAATCAGGATGGCAGTGGACCAGGCTAAACGAGACGGCAACCCGATGGTTGGCCTCATGCTTCACAAAGGTCCTGAAGGCTTTATGTCCCTCGAGCAATTTAAGACCTTCTACTGGCCGACGTTAAGAAAGGTCATGGTGGGGTTAATCGATGAAGGGTGCGTACCCATGCCGCTTTTTGAGGGTACTTACACTTCGCGTCTGGAGATTATCAGGGACATACCAAAAGGGAAAGCAATATACTGGTTCGAGACGGTAGATATCCACCGAGCCAGGGAAGTCCTGGGTGACACGGTGTGTTTCCGGGGGAATGTACCCGTTACACTACTCTGTACCGGCACAACTCAACAGGTCAAGGATTATATTAAGGGACTCATCGATGTCGTTGGTCAGGGTGGCGGCTTGATGGTCGATTGCGGCATATGGTTTGACGAGGCAAAACACGAGAATGTCAAGGCCATGGTCGATTTCACCAGGGAATATGGCGTGTACCGGTGACAGGTCAAGACGACCAGAGATGAGAATTGATACGACTCATCCCCCCGGGGAATACCGATAGGAGAAACGCATGCCCGTAGTCCGCAATATCCGCCTGAGCCTGAAGACGAATGAGCTACTGCGCCGACAGGGAATCAGGGAATATTCCAGGCTCAGGCCGGGGATAAAGAGCCTGTTTCGTGAGGTACTGGCCGGTATGAGGAGCGATAGTCTCCTGGAGCCGGCTATCGCCTATGAAATCTATCCCATACGTGAGGTGCGCAATACCCGGGTATTACTTGAAGGTAACGTCGCCCTGGATGGCCGGACGCTTGCATCACTGTTAGCTAAGGCTGAAGAGCTGGCGGCTGTAGTCTGTACCATAGGCCCCGGGCTGGAGAAGAAGGTAACCGAATACTTTCGTCAGGAAGAACCGGTACGGGGTCTGCTGCTGGACGGTGCCGGCAGTGCCGCCGTGGATTCTCTGATTCAGGAAGTCTGTAAGCTTATGATGCGTGAGGCGCCATCTCGCGGCTATCAGGCGAGCAGTCCCCTCGGCCCGGGTATGTCTGGGTTCCCTATTTCAGAGCAATTCCCCCTGTTTCAACTGGTACCAGCCGGAGAAATTGGCGTGCGCCTGACACCATCGGGAGTAATGATTCCTCAGAAGTCAGCTTCCATGGTTATTGGCCTGGGCCCGCAGATGACAACCTGGACGCAAGCCGAAGCCTGTGCCCGTTGCAACCTCAGGAAGACCTGCCTCTATAAAGTTCAGGTGTAAGTGGGGAAAGAGAGCAAACCTGACAGGTTAGCGCTTTCCGGGATGACAGATTGCATAAGAACGAACTAAAGATAAGAGGTGACCAGGTTCCCCGGCGGCTCTCAGTGCCGGTTAATGTGTTTTCTTTTTAATCCCAGCTTCCGCCAGATTTTTTCTAATGCCAATCCTGGCCAGCACGGACCTGAGCGATGCTGCCCGGGATAACACCCAGAAAGGCCCAATTAACCCGATGGAAGTTGTCAGGACTCTTTCCAGCACAGGCATTGGCTGTGCCCAGGCTACTATCAGAATTGTTATTCCGCCGATACCAAATAGAACCATCAGAAATATGCCCAAGGATTTATCGTTCATTGCCTCCGGTCTCCCGTTTAAAAACCCCTTTGATTATATAAACGAAAAAGAAGCCGTTTGGTTAGCAGTCAACTTGGATTCCTATAGTTCGTGACGGTGCTAAGGTAGCTAATGAGCCAGGGCGCTAGCCGAAAAAACCACTTTTAATGTGCTTTGTAGTCTCCCCCGACTTTCACCAGCAACTTCGAATTAGAATGGCTTATGTCCCGTTCGGAGTACTCGGCGTGGACGGCGCCGCACTGGATACAAGATACATAGATGCCGTATTCATCTCGCTCCAGAAAGAGGTCTCCTCCGCAGCGCTGGCACCCTTTGCTTTTTAGAAGATGGGACATGGTACTTCTTTTACCTCCGCCCGAGATTCTTTCTGTGGTAACCTGGCTGATAGCCTGGTTTGAATTTAGACAAGTCAACTCACAACCGAGTCACAGTGGCAGGGCTAAATTAGCACAGAAATGTCACGAATGGAGAGTGGTCTCACATAATGGGATGGAGGGAAGGGGAAGGAAAGGATACGATTTATTGAGCATGCGGGGACAGGACTAATGTCTGGCCCGGGGTTACCAGGGTCACAGGAGGAGACAAAGATCAGCGCGTCTAAGGCGCTGAGTTTTCAATCGTGGGTTTTCTTGACGTAAACCTTGATTTCCTTACCCGCCTCCTCTACCCCCAGGAACTCGTGCCCGGTGGCTTTACACCAGGCTGGCATATCCAGCTTTATCCCTTTGTCATCGGCTACTACTTCCAGCACCTCTCCCGTCTGCAGTCCTTTAATCTTCTCGGCTGTCTTGATGATGGGCATCGGACAGTACAGGCCGATACAGTCCAGGGTTTGCTCTGCGTTCATCTCCATCTCCTTGATTTGCCTCAGTGAAAGACCGGTTAGATAAAGAGGGTCACCTTGGACTCACGCGCCTCACCCAGGAAATAGGCGGCACCGCCCAGGCTCGCCGCCTCGCTGCGGAAGGCATCCTCAGTTAAGCCGCCCATCACCCCGCAGGTAGTGCTGCACGGGACCATTTTTACCCCCATTTGCTCGGCCATGATGATAAACTCGTCTAGTGACGGCATGTTAATCTCTTTCATCAGCCGTTTCATCATCCAGGTGCCCAGACCCAGCATATTGAATTTAGACATTGTCAGTCGCCGGGAGCCGCCCCGGTTAATAAGGTTAAACATCTTCTGCATTATTCCTTTGCTTTTGATGCCACCTTCATTTTTCTTGAGGATGTTCAGCCCCCAGAAGGTAAAGTACATGGTGACATCCATGCCCATACTGGCACCGGTAGTCGCCACAATAAACCCGGATAAGGCCCGGTCCAGGTCTCCACTGAACATGACTATGGTAAGCTTCTCCTTCTCTTGCTCAGCCATTTTAATCTCCCACCTGATTGCGCTCACCTTTTATCTCGGCTCCGCAATGCGGACACACCCGGTGCTCCCGGGATACGGGTCTATGGCAGCCGGGACAGTAGAATACGCTGACCCCACAGATTTGACAGTAGGATAAATCTGACTCCCTCATCTCCTCATCACAGTAAGGACAGAAAGGGTGCTCCCTTTTCTCTTTTGGCTCGGTCATCAGTCCTCACCCCCTCCTTTTTTCTTTTTGCTCTGGTAATCCTGTATCGCTTTATGCAGGGCCTGGGCACCCAGGTTGGAGCAGTGAAACTTGTTCTTGGGCAGTCCCTCCAGCTCATCAGCCACCAGGCTGGGAGTGATTTTCATTGCTTCCTCCAGTGTCTTTCCCTTGGCCATTTCACTAACCATACTGGAAACAGCAATGGCGGCTCCGCAACCGAAGGTCTTGAATTTGACGTCCTCCAGATGGTTGTCTTTGACCTTAATGTAGAAGGTCATCATGTCACCGCATACTGGATTACCTTCTTCCCCAACGCCGTCAGGATTCTCAATCTCGCCTACATTGCGCGGGTTCATAAAGTGCTCCATTACTTTATCACTATAAACCGGCATACTAGTTGCCTCCTTTACCTGCCTGGATGAACTTGGCATAAAGTGGTGACATCTGCCGCAGTCTATCAACGACAGGTGGCATCACCTCCAGTACGTAGTCTACATCCTCAAGTGTGTTATCCAGACCAAGAGTGAGCAGGATGGAACCCTGGGCTATCTCGTGAGATAACCCCATGGCAATAAGCACGTGGGATGCCTTCAGCGCTCTTGAAGTGCAGGCGGAGCCGCTGGAAACAGCCACTCCCCGGGCATTTAATAGCATGAGCATGGACTCGCCCTCGATAAATTCCACGCAGAAGCTGGCGTTTCCCGGAAGACGGTTCCGGGGATGACCGGTAACCACGACGTGGTCAATCTTACCGGGCAGTTCCTTCAGCAGGTGGTCGCGGAGGGGGGTGAGGTGTTCTATCCGGGCTGCCATATTGGTGGCGGCCAGTTCCGCCGCCTTGCCCAGACCGACAATGGCGGCAACATTTTCCGTGCCGGCACGCCGTCCGCCTTCCTGCACGCCACCATCAAGGAGCGGCATAATGCGCACCCCCTTGCGCACCCAGAGGGCACCGGCGCCCTGCGGTCCGTGGAACTGGTTTCCGGCCAGGCTCAAGGCATCTACCCCAAGCTCTTTTACGTTAACCGGTATCGTCCCGGCTGTTGCCACGGCATCGGTGTGGAAAGGGACTTTGTTCTCCCGGGCTATTTTGGCTATCTCCGGTATCGGCTCTATAGTGCCTACCTCGCCATTAGCATGCATCACGGAAATCAGCACCGTATCCTGCCTGATGCTCCGCCGTACCTCCTCAGGGTCAACCACGCCGTATTTGTCAACCGGAACCACGCTCATCTCGAAGCCCAGTTTCTCCAGGGTTCTGGCTGAGTGCATTACGGAGAAATGCTCAATGGCGGAGACTACCACATGCTTGCCTTTATCCCTGCGGGCCAGGGATAGTCCCTTGACCGCAAAATTATTACTCTCCGTGCCACTGCCGGTGAATATTATTTCCTCGGCGTCAGCCCCGATAAGCCTGGCTACCTGGGCCCGGGCGGTCTCCAACGCTTCCCGGGCCGGGTCACCCCAGTCGTGAAGTGAGGAGGGATTGCCGAAGCTTTCTCCGAGATAGGGTAACATTGCCTTGCGGACCTCGAGTAGAAGCGGAGTAGTCGCCGTATTATCTAAATAAACCTTTCGCATGCCGTCATCCTTTGGTTTTATCTATACTCAGGTAGCCTATTTATCCAGTTGGGTGAAAAAAGTATACCACAAAACGGCTGGATAAACGAGACTTCTCCACGGCTGTTGTTTCTACTTAATTTTAAGTTACTGACCAACTGCAGTCAGCGACTTTTGTCTCATCAGGCCGTATTTTCTGTACTTAGGGTAGTGTGAGAAAAGTCACATACAGTGGTTATCTTATGACTTATAATGATATTAAATGACAAAAGGAAAGGAGTGAAAGAGATATATGAAGATAATAACACTATGTGCGGAGGGTTCCTGTTGTCCGGTAGTTAAAGTAGCTGATGAGCGTATAGAGATAGGCGAGCCGGGCAATCTCTGTGTTTTGACACCGGGTGAATGGGAAGTTCTGAAGAGCAAGATCGTAAGCGAAGAGATATAGCGGGCAGGGCATCTCCTGGTTGAGATAGTGGGAGATGAAACGGGAGCACCTGTTTTTAACAACCCCGTACCTAATTTAGTTGTATCCTTTTCCCAACCGCGCCAGCGCCGGGTCGGCGGGCCCATCACAGCCCGGAAGATTTGGCGGCTAGCCCCGCTTCATCCTATTCTACGTGCATTGCGGTGATTCTGTCTTCATTGCGCTCTGGCTGAATTCCTGCCCTGTCCAGGACCGACTTCTCAACGTAAATAGGTGCTTTAGTTCTTAGTGCGATGGCGATGGCATCACTCGGGCGGGCGTCAATTTCCATCCGGGCCCAGTTTCCCTTAACACTGATGTTGGCATAGAAGATGTTATCCTTGATGTCAGTAATGACAATATAATCGACGCTTGCCCCCATTCCATCAAGGATTGAGTAGAGCAGATCAGGCGTTAGCGGCCGGGGTACCTTGACCCCCTCAAGAACCACCGATATGGCATTTGCCTCAAGAAGGCCTATCCAGATGGGTAGATGTAATTCTCCACCTTTCTCCTTTAAAATTACCACTGGCTGATAGTCAGTCTTATTGACCCTTATACTCTCAACGGCCATCTCAATTACTGTATCCTCCTGCACTACCTCTCGTTCCCATAAACTCCTTAGCCTGTAAGCAAAATCGTTGTCGGCAAACCATTCTACTGTGCTAATAAGACTACCGGGTACAAAAACCGAGCCGGCGACAAGTATAAATACCACTGCCAGGCAACCCAGTAAGTACCATTTTGTCCTGCTTAGCCTCCCCATTTCTTGCCCCCTTTAATTGCTTTATTAGCTCTGGTAATTAATTCTGTGCCTGCCTAGCGCTTTCTTCTAAAGAGAGATATAAGCCAGAGTAAACCAATTATGCCGAAGAACGGGAATGGTAAGGATGACCCACCCTGGTCGTTCTTGGTAACGGCAGTTGAGGGTGCCGCCGGCGGTTTTAGTGGAGCTATTGCTTCGGCGGATATTTCATAGGCAGCCAGTTTGGCATTGATAAATTCTTTAGGTACCCAGCCCAGAGGATTTGTGTCGCCGGTTGCCTCTGCCCAGACCCATCCCGGCTCACCGTCTATCTCAAAAACTGTAGGTGTTTTTTCATAGCCCGGTAGATAGACCAGTGCCGCAGTGTGACCTGGAATAAGCGCTATGGCGGAACGGTATCCGGCGCCTTTATACATAACTGCCAGCAGCACCGCGCTATCTTCACAATCACCATAACCAATCCCATCTTCGACAATGTTGGTTGCCAGCTCATCCGCATTTTGGGCAAACTCATCATATTCAAACAAGTCCTTATCAGGGGTATAACGCACCCTATCCCGCACAAAGTAAAATACCGCCTCTGCCCGTTGCGTTTGGTCCGGGTATTTTTGAGCCATCTTCTCGCCTAATTCGTATGCCAGGGCGGAACCCTCGCCCAGGCTTTCAAAGACTATGACCGGACGAAAACCCGTCCTTGACATTTGATAAAAACCGTCTTTACCGGCGCCTCTGGTCCTGGATATATCCCAGTCATCAAAGACATCACCATTCGTCTCACGGAAACCCGACGATGGATTTGCCAGTACATAACCGGTAGTTGCCAGAACAGCTACCAGCACCAGTATTATGCTCAGTAGAACTTTAGCCCTGTTCACCGATTTTCCTCTCAGGGAGTCGTTTGCCAGGAAAGTTCGGGGGGTAGAGCCCCTTCAACACCTTTTCTTCCCACCGTCTTATAGGGGTGTCGTCAGTGCGGCGTGAAGTATCAGACCGAAGAAAATAAGATAGCCAAAAACATAGATTCCCACGGCTACCGGACTGTCATTGATGTTGGAAAACGGTATTTTGGGCGTTAGCCTGTCAACGATGCGGAAGAGGGCGATACCAATAAACAGGCTGATAAGGAAGCTTATGGCTAATAAGCCCCATGTTCTAAAATTGAAAAGGTAGGTCAATACTGAACCCCCGACGGCAGTATATGCGGTGGCGGCTCCGTGGATAACGAGACCGACCAGGATAAAAAAGCCGGCAATGAATAATCCGGTAGCCACGGGATTTTCTCCTATACGCTGTCGCTTTTGAATATCAGGGGTTAGAGCGTCCAGCACCCTTATCCCGAGCCAGGCTAAAAAAGTAGAGATGATAACCAGCACTATGATTCTGGCTAGCCATAGCAAAACAATTATCCAGAAAGGAGCGGCTAAACCTATCACAGCGGACATATTCCTTACACCTCCTTGATTAAACTGCCCATTTATAAGCGGGATTTCTCATATCAGCTATTGTGACCATCTTAGACCCGTACTCGCCGGCTGTCAATGCCTCTAATAAGCCCAAAACCGGCTACCATAGCCCGGTATTCAATCGTTCGAGTCTATCCCCCGGCCGCCAGCGAAATAAATTAGCTTTACACATTATTGCTATTGTGCTTAATATTTTACAAGAATTTTACCTGGTGATAAAACTGGGGTAACAATCTCAGCCTATACTGATATAAAGCTGTAGATGAATCAAATAGTTAAAAAACTATCCCTTGTTTGCTGACCCTTGGTATACGGATACGTTCTTGTAAAAAGGTGTATTTTCCTTTGTTTTCAGCTAACACGGGACGATGAGAAGCTATGGAAAGGGCAAGGTTGTCCAGTTTTCCCTAACCTTTTGGATTGCACATTGGACAGAATGTGCCGTATCCTCAGGCGGGAAAGGTGTGAAATGAGTTACAACGATGGAAAAGAAACTTGCCCGCCGGGTAATACAGGGAAGGTATTGTCAAGAACCCGAGGGCCAATACGGCTGGAGTATAGTGGAACCGCAAACCTCATTAATGCCACGGCTTCATCAAGATTGTTCTGATAAGCAAAATCATGGACTTGTTTGGGGAAAGACTAAGTGACCAGGACTTCATGTTTACTCGCCACTATGTGCTTGGCGTTGCTACCAGCAAGATTGGAGACGAAAGGGTTTTGCGTCTCTCCCTTCACTAAGAGGAGAGGCAACTTCCCTCCGCGCAGCACTTTCTCAGCAACACTGCCAAAAACCCAGTGGTTTTTCCCTGAGCTCCCACGAGTAGCTATCACCAGCAAGTCAGCGTTAGTCTTATCCTCTTGTTCCACGATATCGTGTGCGGGGGAAAAACCAAGTGTTACCACGTGGGTAACCCGGGCTCCCTCCTCCCTCAATTCCTTCTCCACGCTGATAAGGTAAGCATGAGCATTTTTTTCCGCAGCCACATCCATCCGGGCATACTGCTCCGCCATGTGCTCGGTATAGGGTATGAAGGAGACGTGGGTGGAGTAATAGTCAGCCCTTTCGACCATTCCGAAGAGGGTAATGCTGGTTTCCGGCCGCTTGGCAAGTTCCAGGGCATAGGGCACCGATAGCTTACTCGCGTCTGAGCCGTCAAGTGTTACAAGTATGCGGCTGATTAACTTTTTCTTGTCGCCCGCAGGACGGACATTCTTGGCCCTGACCAGAAGAGTGGGCACATTGACGGTTCGGACTACCTTATCCGCCACGCTCCCCAGCTGCCATGTTTTAAGACCTGAGCCGCCAAACGCTGCCATAACAATTATCGTTATACCGTCTCTCTGCACATAGTCACAAATGACATCAGCGGGCTCACCCACCAGGACTTTTGCTCGTACACTGGGTAAGATGTGCTTCAGTCGAGTCTTTCTTATCCGTCGTTGTATATTATTAGCCAGTTGGTCGAGATAGGCTTGATGCATGTGCTGATAAGGCTTCAGATCTGAACGACAAGTGTTAAGCAGTATGATTTCAGAGCTTGACCCTCGCGCGAAATGTTCTGCATAGGGAACAGCCATTTCAGACAACTGTGAACCATCCAGCGGTAACAGTATTCTTTCAAACATATACCTCCCCCATTGTTTGCTCAATTCCCGCTAGTGACTTGAGGCTCTTGAGTAAGGCTTCAAGCGCTGGACGTCGCAAACCCCACTGGTATAGCCAGCTTTCCTGGGAACCGGCGTTGCTCACGTGAAACACCTGTCCCAGACTACATTAGTTCCAAGTTAACATTCAAAATGGTGACGTGGCTAGGATGCTAGCCTCTATTTTGACTTCGGGATTTCCCTGAGATTGACATGGCAACTATTCTGTCTGCCGTCTTGACCGCTGTATATTTAAGGCTTCACAACTTAGCGTACTATGTCGCTGCCAGCCATCGTTGTAATCCATGAATGACACCCGGCGTGTTCCATATATAAAGATTCTTGACAGCCAGTAAGCAGGGGGTTTAGCATAACCCCAGTAGTTGATATGGGAAACACCAGCTACCGGGAGTAGCTTGTCCGCTTGTTCAAAGCTGGTTGCTATTATCGTTTGAGAGGAAACCTTTATGAAAACAAGGATAACTGAGCTATTGGGGATAAAATATCCCATCGTTCAGGCAGGCATGGGGTGGGTTTCTTATCTTCCCCTGGTAGTGGCTGTCTCTAATGCTGGAGGTCTGGGGATATTAAGCCCCACAGATATGACGCCTGAGGAACTTAGGCAGGACATAAGGAAAGTTAGAGAGCTTACTGATAATAAACCCTTTGCGGTAAATGTGGTCCCACACCTGCCCGGATACAGACAATGCATGAAAGTAATTGTGGAGGAGAATATTCCTATAGTCAGCCACGGGCTGGCAAATCCTTTCGAGATGTTGGCCAGGGATATACCCAGTGGCATGATTAGAATACCCACCGTGGGTTCAGTGAAACAAGCGGTGAGAGCGGAGCAGGATGGAGCTGATGCCTTGATAGTTTCGGGCGAGGAAGGGGGAGGACATTGCAGCTACACCGGCACGCTGGTTTTGATTCGTCTTGTTGCCGAGAGGGTTAAGATACCAATAGTTGCTGCCGGAGGCTTTGGCGACGGCAGAGGTCTGGTAGCCGCTTTAGCTCTGGGAGCAGAAGGAATATCTATGGGGACGAGATTTGCCATCACCCAGGAGAGCCCGCTCCCCGAACACATCAAGCGGCTCTACCTCGAAGCCGACGTAGAGGCAGCGGCAACGAGCACCCGCGTCACTGGCTTCCACTGCCGGGGGATAAAGGGCGAGAAGCTCAAGAACTATAAAGGGTGGATGTTTCGTCCCTGGGAGCTTCTGCCCAGTGCTTTGAGCGTGAGCCGGGCGTATAAAACACCACTGAGAGAGCTCGTATCCACTGCTTTAGAGGTTAGGCGAACATTCAAGACTCCGATGACTCAATTCATCTGCGGGATAGCCAAAATAAGGAAGGCGTTAATCGAAGGAGACGAGAAAAAGGGCTACATGCCTTGTGGTCAAGTTTGCGGGATGATAAATGACATCCCTACCTGTCAGGAGCTTATCGAGAGAATCGTCAGCGAAGCGGAAGATATCATAGAGAAAACCAAGGCAAAGGTATTCTCTGACACACTTACCTAGCCTCATGGTTTCAGGCTTAATCTCCCTGCTTACCTAGGCACATGGGTCTGAGAGGAACCGTTACCCGGACTCCGGGAGAAGGCATTGCTAATAGAATTAAGAGTCAAAAACTTCGGCATAATCGAAGAGATAAACTGGTCCCTGGATTCCGGGCTAAATGTTATTACCGGCGAAACCGGGGCGGGGAAATCTCTGGTAATTGATGCCGTTGCCGCGCTTTTAGCCGGCAGAACGGATGACGAGGCGATTCGGTATGGAGCGGCAGAAGCTAGCCTTGAGGGAGTTTTTGCTCTTCCCAAAGGACAAAGCCTCTCTCAGGTTAGAGGGCTGCTAGCGGAGAATGGACTGGAAGATGACGGGGAAATTCTGGTCATACTCTGTGAATTTCGTAAGCACGGACGCGATGTATTCCGGGTAAATAGACATACAGTGCCGAGGGGAATGTTGCCTCGAATAGGGCGCTTCCTGCTCGATATTTATGGTCAAGACCAGCATATGTCTCTACTAAATAAAGAATATCAACTTGATTTTCTGGACTCCTTTGCCCGGACTGTAGACCTTCGTCACAGTTTCAGCGCCAGGGCGGCGGAGCTTGCTCAGGTGGAGCATGAGCTCAAGGCAATTGTAGAGGAGGAAAAAGACATCGCTCGCCGAGAGGAATTCCTGCGTTTTCAGGTAGACGAAATCCGGCGGGCTGAATTGCGGGAAGGGGAAGAGGAAGAACTGGAAGCGCAACGGACTGTCCTTGCCTCCACAGAGAAGTTGAAAGCATTTTCTTATGAAGCTTACCAGGCAATATATGGGGGAGAGAAATTCCCCCAGTCTGTCTCGACTCTTGATAAGCTGAATGAAGCGTTACAAGCGATGAAGAAGCTGGTAGAACTAGATTCTACTTTAAAGCAGGAGTTTAATTACTTAGGTGAGACGGTACATGTTCTGGAAGAGGTTGCCCGTGATATCCGCGCTTATAGCGACCGGCTTGAGTATGACCCAAAGCAACTCGAAGCAGTAGAGTTACGATTAGGGCTCATCAGCAATCTGAAAGGGAAGTATGGACAAACCATTACTGAAATTCTAGACTACCGGCAAAAAGCAGAAAGCCAGTTGGAAGAAATCTCTCACTCTACTGAAAAGCATGCTCATTCGGAAGAGACGCGGAGCTATCTAAGAGCCGAGATGGGTAGCATGGCATCCCAGCTTTCCCAAGCACGCACCCGGGCAGCCGAGAAACTGGTGACCAGGGTAAAGGGAGAACTTAAAGAGTTGAACATGTCCCAGGTTGAATTTAAAGTATCAATAAGTCAAGAGCCGGCAGAAGAAGGCCTCACCTTCCCAAATGGAGAGCGTTACGCATTCAGCAAGGATGGAGCGGATAGGGTCGAGTTCATGGTCTCAACCAATCCCGGGGAACCTCTCAAGCCTCTGGCCAAAATTGCCTCCACCGGTGAAGTTTCACGCTTCATGCTGGCATTGAAAGGCTCTCTTTCTGAAGTTGCCGGTATCCCGGTGCTTATTTTTGATGAAGTTGACATCGGTGTGGGTGGAAGGAGCGGTGAAATAATAGGAAAAAAACTGTGGGCATTAGCCCGTAATCACCAGGTAATTTGCGTCACCCATCTTCCGCAAGTCGCTGCCTTTGCCGATGTGCACCATGCCGTTCACAAAGAGACCGCCGGTAATCGCACATTCAGTATGATAGAGACACTCCACGGTGAGCCTAAGGCCAGGGAAATCGCGGTCATGATGGCTGGCGCCCAGTACACCGAGGCTAACTTGAATAATGCCGGCGAGCTTCTGCGGAAAGCAGAGGAATGGAAAGAAAGCTATCGCCGGGCAATTAAGGAAAGCAGCTTTGCCCCACGTACTGGCGAGCCATCAACTTAGATTGCGATGTTGCCCAGACAAATCCTTTTGGAATGGACTGTTTAGGCTAGAGTTGCTGAAGAGGCCGCTCACTTTTAGAACCCTCGTAGGTGAGAAGTCGGACAGGATAGTTGATTGTTATCCCTTCCTGAGCAAAGCGGGCGTGGAGACGCTTAATTAACTCGCTTTTCACACGAAATGAACTAATTCGGTCTTTGGCATACAACCAAACCCAGAAGTTAATGTTCGAGTCTCCGAATTCGTCAAACCCGAACCAGGGTTCACGCGTCTTTACCGCCTCGGGTAACTCTTGGATTATCTCCCGCGCTACTGCCAGGGCTACATCTTCTACTTGAGCCAGGTCACTGCTGTAACTGACACCCGACTCAACAATGACGGCCAGTTCCATGTCCGGGCCATGATAGTTTGTAACTATACTATCGACTAGCCGGGAGTTAGGAATGATGGTCAAATTGTTGAAAGTCGTGCGGATCCGCGTGCTGCGCCAGCCTACATCAGTAACATATCCTTTTGCGCCGCTGTCCAGTTCGATATAGTCACCTACGCGTACCAGTCGGTCGGACACAATCTGGGTACCGGCGAAAAAGTTACTGAGAGTGGGTTGAAGCGCTAACGCTACGGCCAGACCGCCAAGTCCCAATCCGGCTATCATCGGGCTGATGGAGATTTCCAGGTACTCCAGCAGCACGAGTAAGCCACCTATATAGACAAGTAGTACTGTAGTTCTCTGTATGAGACGGACGAGGCTCTGGCGTGCCTTTGCTCTGTGCAGATACCAGCCCAGCAGCAGTCGTCCACTTCGGGCCAGTCCGTAGGTGACGATAATAATCATGAAGGCGATAGCGGCTTTCCCCAGGTAGGAGCGCCAGGGCGCCAGATAGGACAAAGAGCTCAGTGCCACGAGAAACCCCTGGGATATTAACAGAAGGAAAATGGGTCTGGAGAGACACTGTAGAAGCTGTGGGATGAGGGCGGCTTTACGCCGTTTCTCCAACCTTCGCCTTATATATCCCAGGCTCAACATAACTAACCACGCCACCAGAATGAAGGTAACTAATACGCCACCAGCCCATAAGCCTTCCCGAAGCGGAGAACCTAGCGCAAATTGCAGGACCATAATGCACCTCCCCAAGCGGCAATACAGTAGTTGCCTGAGTTTTTGTATTCTTGCCTATTGTAGCACAGGCATGATGACTCTAGAAGTCATGCCCCCTTTTGGAATTTCCAGGTAGTGCGGGGTTCAAGCCAATGACCCTTCGGGTAATGGTCCGGCAATACACCACCCCCACCGGGTTAACAGTGTCACACAACATCTCACACTCGTCTTGGTTTCGGGTTCATAAGGCAATATACCAAGAGCTTGAGGCAGCTGGCAAAGGAAAATGGAGTAAGCCATGCAGCTATTAGAAGAGTTATTGAGGGGAATATGGGGAAGTAAGAATAGATGCGCACATCGATACCTTGATTCTACCAATACCCCACAGCAATTTCAATATGAGTTCGATCTAATTGCCTTATCTTCTTATGCCTGGTTAGGCATCTGGGGGATGCCATCAGCAGCAGGAGCGGAGACGGTTACCCTGGTACCGTTCCCCGGGCGGGACTGGATCTTCAGGTTACCGCCGAGTAATTCAGCACGCTCCTGCATAGAAAGGAGTCCTAGCTTGCCACTGGCCGTAAAGTCGCCTGAGAGAGATGCCATAGAGAAGCCTGCCCCATTGTCAACCACCTCCAGTCGAGCTTCATGTTTGGCGAAGGTTACGGTCACCGCTACGTGAGTTGCTCCCGCATGGCGTTCTATATTCCGCAGCGCCTCTTGAGCAATACGAAACATACCCAGTTCCGTATCTGCGGGCAGGCGCCGGGTTTCTCCTGCCACCTTTAGCTGGCCTTTTATCCGGGTCCGTTCCGTGAAGTCCGCCAGCAGTCTGCGGACGGAGGTTACTATCCCTAAATCGTCCAGGATGGGAGGTCGGAGAGCCTTGGTAAAGTCTCGAAGTCCCTCAACCACTTCCTCGGCGATTCTCCTGGCTTCTTGCAGCTTATCGAGTTGTGAGGAGGGTAGAGAATCACTGCTGCCCTGTGCACTGTCCAGTCGACGGCAAAGTAAAACCAGTGACTGAATTGTCTCGTCGTGCAATTCTCGGGCAATTCGCTGGCGTTCTTCTTCCTGAGCACGGATGACGTATGCGGTATAAGCCTTCAGCCCAGCCTGTCTATCGTGTTCCTCCGTAGCATCCCTGAAGAGAACCTGAATGGCGAGGTTGCCCTCACCGTCGCTGAATTCAGTAAGCGTTGGCTCCAGGTAGAGCTCCGGACCATCCCCCAGCTTAAGGACTAGAGAATCCGCTTGCCAGCTGCCATTCTGAGAAGAACCCAGGAGTTTCTGTTCACCGGCTGTCCCTATCAGGTCGGCAATACGTATACCTTCTAAAGTTGTCTTATTTCTGGCGAAGAGAATTCTCGCCGCCGGATTAGCCTCCAGGATGAGACCGGTGGGGTCTAGAACAAGAATAGCGATGGGGCTGGACTCGAAAATACCCTGGTACTTCATCCGGGAAGCCTTGAGGTCGGTTGCGGTGGCTTCTGCCCGCTGCCACGCGTGCCTCTCCCGGTCCACCCGCTGTCCCACAAAGAATGCCAGGGCAATCACAATGAGCATCTGGAATATTACTCCTAGTCTCTCCAATCCCTCATGCCAGAAAATCCAGTTTGGAATAGTGATGATAACAGCCCACAACGCCGTAGTAATAGCACCAACAAATCCAAAGTTCAGGGCGGCATACACCACGGGCACAAAGAATAGGCTGATAGGCACGAAATATAGCATTCCCAATTTGGGTGCGTACCCGCCGACTTCAATGATATCGTGGATAGCCGCAATACCAATAACGAGGCCCTGGACCGCCCAGAAGCGCCAATCCCGAAACCGGGGACGATATATGTACAGTCGCTGCCTGCTCCGTTCAAGCCAGCTCTTGAGCTTTGACCTGAAGATAGCCGGGGCGGCGGTCACATTTGCCTGGTCTCGGCTCATGTACTATCTTCCTCCTCCAGGGCAATGAGGTGCCGGGATACTGCGTAGAGCACAGCTTCCAGGCGCGAGGAGACGCCCAGCCTGGTGAAGATACTGTTGAAATGCCCCTCCACGGTGCGAGCACTGATGCTTAGTTTGTCGGCGATAGCCTTATTGCGAAGACCCCTGGCCGCCAGCTGAATAACCTCCAGTTCCCGGGGGCTGAGCTGCTCAGGGGACTCCTGTCTGGTTGATTCCCGGTTTCGTGCCCAGAGACGAGCCACCTTGGCAGCAATCGCCGGCTGCAGTACCGTCTCGCCCTGGTGAACACGCTGGACGGCGTCTATCAGTTCCTTCGCCCGGGTGGTCTTTAACAGGTAGCCCAGGGCACCAGCCTCCATTAAAGCAAGAATGTAGTCGTCATCATCGTAGGCGGTTAATATCAGGGCCTTCGTGTCAGGAGAAAGCTCCTTCATCTGCCGGACGACCTCAATTCCATTGAGCTTCGGCATACGGATGTCCAAAATGGCTACGTCGGGCTGGAGATGCGCCACCAGTTCCAGTGCCTGCTGGCCATCCTCTCCTTCACCAACTACTTTCAGGTCAGGGTATTGCTCCAGGATGCGGCGCGTTTCATCGCGCATTAGCCAGTGGTCGTCTGCCAGAACAATTCGTATCGGCTTCATGATTACACCGCGGTTCTCGTTTTGATAGCGCAATGGTGCGGCATTCCCCAGGTGGATTAGTTAATTGCCGCTATTGGCAGGTGTTTCTTCGTACTAAAAAGGGGTAATTCTACCTGCTCAGAAAAAGTGTTTTCCCAGATGGCTAAGTCTCCCCTATCCTCTATACTTTCCTTAAGTATAGGTTAAAAGCGTGAGCGCTGCAAGGAGTGTCTAGGTGGGAGATGCCGCCAGGCAAAGGTAAGGTGTGCGAGTCATCATTGCCTCAGAACATCCTCAGGCACGGTATTCCCTCGGTGGGCTAATTGAACAGGATGGCGCCTTGAAAATAATAGACAGAGGTTTATTAAGTAAGAACATAGGAGGTTTCAAGATGAAAAAATTGTCCGTCGCATTATCTCTATTGCTGGTACTGGCAGTTCTAGCAGTTGCCTGTGCTGCCCCAAAGCCAGCACCAGCGCCTGCGCCAGCACCAACCCCGGCACCGGCGCCAGCACCAGCGCCAGCGCTATCGGACCAAATGTTCTCGCTGGCAATAAGTGATGACTCCGGCGGGAATAAGAACGGTGCCCCTATTCTAAAATTGAAGTTTGGGGCGGGGACGCCAAGCGCCACTACCGTGGTGGCCAAAAAGGGAACACCTGCCATTGACGGCAAGGACGGCGATGGTGCCTGGGGGCA
>SDBU01004047.1_pt1 | contig 18293 bp, 13 predicted proteins | sample 2277071 | NCBI WGS metagenome assembly SDBU01 (sample SAMN10397929, study PRJNA504765) | marine sediment metagenome | isolation source: marine sediment core GS08_GC12, 126 cmbsf | place: Arctic Ocean: Gakkel Ridge, Loki's castle | collected 2008 | reverse complement strand
TTCTCCCCGTCCTTGGCCAGGGAGAATGAACCCTCGCCGGTGTTCTTCTCGAACTTCGCGTAGTAGCGCAGAAAGAGGGTGTCGGATCCCTTCTCGAAGAACTTCTCCAGGGCCAGGCCGGGTGCTGGCCCGGAATCGGTCTGAACGACCGTCATCTCTACGGCCCTCTTGCCACTGTGGACGCCTTCGGCTTTCTCCGTGATGACGCATCCGCCCCACGTGTTATCCCACTTCGAGCTGCCTCCCCTCTGGTAGCCGTCCGGCACCCGGCCGATGTCGGCAGTCTCGAAGTCGTCTGCGAAAACGACCGACGGGGCATCCTCAATGCCGCGGTCCCCGGGATACTCCGCGGCGAGGCCGTCCCCCTCAGGTAGCTTTGACACCATAGTCGCTGTCTCCCTTCCATGGCCGGCCGCTCCCAGCAGGACCGGCACGGCTACCAGCACGACGAATAGCTTCATCCACCAGAGCATGCGCCCTCCTCCCGGCGTCGGTTAGCAGCCCGTTGAAAAACATGGCTCATCCAACCACTTCCCTGAATACCCTCAGATAGTTCTCCCCCCAGAACTTCCGGATATCGGCTTCGGCGTGCCCGCGACTCAGCAGTCCCTCCGTGATCTTCGGCAGCTCGGCGGGACTGCCGAGCATGCCGCCGTATCCGTCCGAGCCCCAGGCGATGTGATCCGGTCCGACGAGGCCGATCAAGTGGTCCGCATGGTCGAGCCATCGCTGGAAGCGGGGATCGTCGATGGACCAACCCGAACCTTCGCGGTACTCAGTACCCGGGCCGACGAAGACGCACATAAGGCCGATGACGCCGCCTTTGGCGGCCAGTGCCCTGGCCTGGTCGTCGGTCACGTTGCGGGGGTGGCTGCACACGGATCGGCTGTTCGAATGCGAGCAGATGACGGGAGCGTCGGAAGCTTCGAGCACATCCCAGAAGCCTTCGTCGTTCGTGTGGGACAGGTCGATGATCATGCCGAGACGGTTCAGCTCCTTGACCACGGCCTCGCCAAAGGGCGTGATGCCGCCCTTCGTTCGCGCCTGGACCCAACTGTCCACACAGAGGTTGCGGCTGAACCGGGCCATGAGCATCTGGCGGTAGCCGAGCCGATAGAGGATGCTCAGCATCTCCAGGGAATCGCCGATCATCTGCACGCAGTTGCAGTCCAGCATTACGCCCACCGTGCCGTCGCGGTGCGCGCGGGCAATGTCTTCCGCCTCGGTCACGAGGATGAGGTCGTCGATCGCGTCGACTTCGCGCATGACGGTCTCGTACAAGATGAAAGCGTTGAAGATGCCGTGCCGGCTGGGGTACTGGAGCGTGTAATGATCGTACGGATCTGGCGGGTAAGCGAACTTGCCCCAGTCCTCGGGCCACTGGCCTTCCCGGCTGAACTTGCCTTCGAGGTCGCGCGTAACCTGGTATTCGTTCGAGAAGGAACTTGACTGTGCGGCGCAGTCCAGCATGCTCTGTCCGAAGACGTTCAGCCCGCCCTCCTTGATCGCGGGGAGGTTGAAGCCTCTTGTCGCCGGCTGCGGCCCTTCCTCTTCACCCGTCCCGGCAAACCACCCGGGCTCCTGGCGTAGGCCCCCCGCCCTAAGCGCTCTGAGGCCCCAGAAGAAGCTGGTCGTGTACATGTCGACAACCAGGGCTTCCTTGGTCAGCGCAATAGCTTCGTCTCGGACGCCGGACAGTGGGTCAGTCATGGCTTACTCTCCCTGAGTTCAGCGTGCGCACATGGAGGCCACGGCCCACCCGATGACTGCCGGCTTTTCCTCAACGTTCAACATAGGGCCCGGAGTGTACAGCGGCCGCCGGCCTGCGTCAACGCCCTCTCGCCGGCCCCGGGAGTCCGGTTACTCAACGCCGGCAAGATGCCTTATAACTGCTCCCATGACGTCCGCCGCTGCGGCCAACTCGTCGGCCCCCATCAGGTCGATAGTATCGGCCGTGGAGTGGATGGGTATGCGCCGGCCTGCGCTCCCGAACAGGATGGCCGGGATGTTGTGGACGTAGAACGGCACGTGGTCTGACCCCAACGCCTGCCTCTCGTCGGCGGTGCAGCCGGGGAACCGCCCCAGCAACTGCAGGATCTGCTCAGTCTGTGCCGGGTGCCAGCCCATCACGTGTGCGCGCACGCGTGCGCCCGCCACCCCGACGCCGTCCGCCTGGATCGCCGCCTGCGTCTGGAGCGTTTCGGCCCGGTGACGGCGGACGTATTCCACGCTGCCGAGTGCGCGCAGATGCCGGCCGTATTCCTCCGCGCCGAAGGCGATGAAGTCAATCCCGAGCCTGCGCCGGCCTGCCGCCGCGAACAGTTCGCAGAGCTCCATCACCACCGCCGTGCCCCCTGCGTCGTCCGCTGCGCCCGGCGACTCGGCGGCGGTGTCGTAGTGGGCCCCGACGACGATGCGGCCCGCCTCAGACCCCGGCAGGTGGCCGATCACGTTATGGCCGGTGGAATCGTAACGCCGTGCGTTGATCCGCAGCCGCACCCGCCGGCCCTCGCCCTTGCGGAGCCTGGCGGCCACGGACGGCGCCACTGCGACCCCCGGCACGCGCAGGAACGGATCGCGCAGCAGCTTCGACGATACCTCCTCGCTCAAGTCGGCAATGATGGCCGCAGCAGGCCTTCGCTCCTCGATGGCGAGCAGGTCCTGATTGCGGTTCATCGCCAGGGGGCCCTTCACCTCGCCATCGAGCAGGAGCACCTTGCCCTCCAGGTCGGGGCGGAATTCCAGCTCGTGCCTCGTGCCGACCGCTGCCAGCTCGGCCTCCAACTCGCAGCCTTCGGTGAAGGTCTGCGCGAAGGCCGGCAGCACCTCCGGACCTTCTTCGCCCAGCAGCGTCAGCACCGTCCCCTCATGGTCCCACCCCGGGCAGGGATAGTCCTGGACCTCCACCTCGGCGCCGCAACGGCGGAAGTGCTCGCCGATGTACTCGACGCTCCGCTCATCGGCCGGCGTGCCGCTAAGGCGCGGGCCGATCTCCTCACACAGGTGCCTCTCGTGCTCCCACAGCCGATCCTTGTCCGCCTGCATGGCCCCCTCCTGGCTTCTCGCTCCGTCTATGAAGGACTCCGGCCCGTCGGCAATTGGGCCGACCTGAGAACTCTACGCGCTGCCTCTCACGTTGTCAACGGGGAGCCGGTCAACTCGAAGCTCCGATGGTTCGCATGGTTCGGAGTCGCTTGCACCGGGGCCACCAATGGTCATAATGGGCTGGGCGCCCCGGGCCCTCCGGGCTGCGCTTCGATCCGTTTGCACTACGTCAGCAAGGGGAGGGGTGGACCATGGCGTATCCGGTCATCATGCACGTGAACTACTGTGAGCAAGGCCAAACCGTCCAGGAGATATGCCAGAAGGCTGCGGGCTGGGGCTTCGACGGCGTCGAGTTCCGACGCAAGAGAGACGGCGTCGAAGAGACCACGGAGGAGTACCTGGACAAGTTGGAAGAGGGCGTGAAGGCCTCGGGGCTCAAAGACGTGCTGTTCGGCTATCCCGGGCCGCTGCTTGTGAAGGAAGACGCCGGCGAGCGGGAGCGCGAGGTCGAGGAGGCAATCGCCTTCTACACGCACGTGGCCGAGCGGCTCGGCGTCACGACGGTCAACCTGCTGACGGGTGGGCTCCTCAACCCGGACAAGAGCGTGGCCTACTCCGATTACACCAAGCACGGCTCGTTCATCGTCACCGAAGAGCAATGGAGCTGGCAGGTGAAGGGCTGCCAGGACATGGCCGACGGCCTGAAGGACGTTGACATTCGTTTCGGCTTCGAAACGCACAGGGTCTACGTGCACGACACCGTGGATGCGGTCAAGAGGCTGGTTGAGGACATTGACCGCCCCTCGATCGGGGCGAACCTGGATTACGGCAACATGGTGGGGCAGAAAGAGCGGCCATCGCTGGAGGAGGCGATCAAGACGTTCGGAGACAAGCTCCACTACGTGCACCTGAAGAATTCCACTCCCTTGCGTGGCATCTCGGGCCGGATCGCAGCGGGGCTCGGCGAAGGCCAGATCAACAACCGCCAGTTCGTACGGCTGCTGATGGAGATCGGCTACGAGGGGCCGCTCTGCGTAGAGGCGCCCAGGCCCGGCGACCGCGAGTGGTACGCCCAACAGGACCTGGCCTACATCAAGTCCGTGCTGGCTGACCTCGGCGCCTGAGGCACACCGGCCGCCGGAGGCCCCATCAGGAAGCGACGCCGAGGCATCCCGGGTTGTCGCGCACGATCACGCCCGGTCCGTGGCCGCCCAGGTCCACCAGCAGCTCCTTCAAGGCCCCGTGGTGCAGCACGTTACCCTGGATGATGCTGTTCTCCAGGCGCCCGTACACGATGCCGAAGTTGGGAGAACGCTCGCCCCGGTTGTTGTCGTCGCGACCCGTCATCATCGTATTGCCGGTGAACGTGAGGCCGTGGACGCGCTCGAACCGGACTTGGGCGCTTTGATGCTCGTCGCCCGACTGCCACGCGGGCTTGCCGCTGCGCCAGATGCAACTGCCCGTGACGGAGATGTGGTAGCAGACCCTGTCGCCGCGCGGCAGCAGGCTGATGCCGGGCCCGCCGGAGCGGTCCACGTAGTTGTTGCCGAAGTTGTAATGGTCCCCGCCGTGGATGACGATGCCGCCCTGCCGGTTCCACTCGATGCGATTGCCCGTCACAGTGGTGGAGGCGTTCTCGTCGTAGGCGCCAAAGCCGGCCCCGCGGTTCCCTGAGAACCAGTTGTCCAGGATAAAGCCGTCCCACCCGCGCAGGCGCAGTCCGCAGCCGCCGTTGCGGCCCGACATGCAATGGCGCACGCTGAAGCACCAGATGCGCTCCAGGCGGATGCCGTCGCCGCTGAAGCCGGCGACCCGGCAGCGTTCGATGCGCGGCGTGTCCTCCTGCTGGCCGTAGTCCGGCTTGTCCACCAGGATGCCGTGCACGCGTTCGCCGAGCCGGTCGCCATCCAGGCAGAGGCCGGTCACGGTGGCGCCGATGGCGCCCGTCAGGTTGAGCAAGCAGGCGGCGCGCTCGTCGGCCAGCTTCAGGATGGCCCCCCCGAAGTGGCGGTAGCTCCAGGTGGGATCGCCGGCCAGGCCGACCTGTGGCGGCACGCGCAACTCGGAGCAAAGGTACGTGCCCGCCGGGAAGAACACCGTGCCGCGGACCTCTGCTGCCGCCTCCAGGGCCTTCTGGATGGCTCCCGTGTCGTCAGCCTTGCCGTCTCCCTGCGCCCCGAACGCGCGCGCATCCAGCGCATTTCCAGTCGCCATGGTAACCTCCTTCTCGCCGCCCAGTGCGCCGGCGCCCCCTGCACCCGTGGCAGCCGCTGCTGCGCCGATGCCCACTGTCTTGACGAAGTCTCGCCTGCCAATGGCGTCTTGCATCTCAGCATCCCCTTCGATTCCAACCGCCCGACGCCCATGAGCCGAGGCCGATCCGGGCCAGGGGGCAGTGTACCGCGGGAGCAAAAGCCGGTCAACGTGTTCCTCCGAGCGGGCAGTGGAAACTATGCCATGGAAACGGTAGCCTTCAAGCTCAACCGATCCAGCGAGGTCCTGCCACTGCCCGTGGTCCACACGACGCGGGCAAGTCGGCGTCTGCAGAAAGGGGATGGCGTGAGAGGACAGAAGAAGGCCGGAATCGGCTTGGATGGAATGCAGGTTCTGGGGGAGAGTTCGAGAGGGAAAGGTTCGAAACTATCCGGAGAGGCGGGCAGGAGGAGAGAGGAGCGGGATCGGCGGCGGCGGATGAAGTGGTGGCACGAGGCGCGGTTCGGGATGCTGGTGGTCTACGGGCTCTATTCCCATCCGCGGTTCCTGGGCGCCGAGGACATGTACTGGGCGAGGATGTCGGTCAAGGAGTATGAGAAGCTGACACGAGAGTTCAAGCCGCGACCGGATGCGGCTCGGCTGTGGGCGGCGTTGGCCAAGAAGGCGGGGATGAAGTACGTGGTGCTGGCCGCCAAGCACGACGACGGGTACTGCCTGTGGGACACGCAGCAGACGGAGTTCAACTCCGTCCGGACGGGGCCGAAGCGGGACTTGATGTTGGAGGGCGTTGAGGCGTGCCGGGAGGTGGGGCTGAAGGTGGGGTTCGGGTTCGTTCTGAACGACTGGCGCGACCCGGACTGCGTGCGTGCGGCCAAAAGCAAGCGGGCACGCAGGCGGTATCTGGACTTCATCCAGGGATGCATACGGGAGCTGATGACGAACTACGGGAAGATCGACCTTTTCTGGCCCGACTACCCGGCCGCCATGAAGACACCCGAACTGTGGGAGAGCCGGAAGACGATCGCCATGATCCGGGAGCTTCAGCCGGACATCATCATCAACAACCGCCTCATGCTGCCGGAGGACTTCGGGACGCCGGAGGGGCACATCACGGCGCAGGACCGTGCGTGGGAGTCGTGCATGACGCTGACCGGCACGGGGCTGTGGGGTTGGCGGTGGGAGCCGGAGGAGGACTGGGCCAGTCCGCGGGCGATTGTGGAGATGGTCCGGCAGGTGACGAGCGGCGGAGGCAACCTGGTGCTGGACTTCGGACCGGAGCCGGACGGGACGCCGCCGCCGATCATTGAAGAACGCCTGCTCCAGGTCGGCAAATGGCTGAAGGGAAACGAGGAGGCTGTCTACGGAATGGTGGACCGGGTCGAGCGCAAGCACTTCCCTCCCTGGCTGAAATACGGGAAGTGGACACGCAAGGGGAACGTGGGCTATCTCTGGTGCCGACACTGGCGTGGGCGGGAACTGGTCATCGTTGACGAGAAGACCAAGGTGAAGCGGATCAGCTTCCTCAAGACGGGGAAACCGGTCAAGTTCACGTGGGAGCCGGGGAAGTTGGTGCTGAAGGGGTTGCCGGAGAAGGCACCGGACCGGATCGCGCACACGACGGTGTTCAAGATCGAGTTCGCCGGCGTACCGAGGCGGATGTCGGACCACGGGTATCCGCTGGTGTGGTGCGGGCGGTGAGGGACGCCGTTGACAAGGGACGGGAATAGGCGGAAATGCGAATGAGAAACGACCGATGTAAGGCCGCTTCGTTGGGGTTGGCGCTTCTTGTGGTTCTGCTTCCCGCGGTAGCACTGGCCCAGGCCGAAGCGAGCAGCGTGATCGCGCCGGCGCCGCGCCATGATCGCGCCGGCTGGACGGCTCGGCATGAGGGCGTCAGTGCCCGCCTCAGACAAGGGGACGTCAGCCTGCTCTTCGTCGGCGATTCGGTTGTCCAGGGCTGGGAAGACAACGGCAAGGAGGCGTGGGATAAGTTCTATGGCAAACGCAAGGCCGTGAACCTCGGCATCGGCGGAGACCGGGCCCAACACGTTCTGTGGCGCCTGGACCACGGCAACCTGGATCGCATCTCGCCCAAGCTGGTGGTGCTGATGCTCGGTGGCGACTACGGCAGTGGCAGCACGCCGGAAGAGATAGCCGCTGGCACCCGGGCGGTGGTGGAAAAGCTGCGTGCCAGGCTGCCAAGAGCCAAAGTCCTCGTGGTAGGCATTCTTCCCTGTGGGCCGAGCAACGACGATCCGCGCCGCCAGGTCAACACGAAGACCAACGAACTCATCTCGAAGCTGGCGGATAACGACGCAGTACACTATCACGACATCGGTTATACATTCCTGGCGTCCGACCGGGCCCCTCGCAAGGACCTCATGCCCGACCAGTTCCATCTTTCACCACTGGGGTACAGGGCCCTGGCCGAGTGGCTGGATGATAGAGTGACGACCTTGATGGGGGAGCGGGAGGATCCGGTGCTGCCCGTGCCGCTTTCTTCCCTTGACTGGTGGTTCAAGAAGCACGAAAGCCTTAATGCCCGCGTGAAGCAAGGCAACGTTGACCTGATCCTTATTGGCGACTCGATTACCAACGGGTGGGACAATGAAGGCAAGGAGGTGTGGAAGAAGTTCTACGGCAGACGCAATGCCGTCAATCTCGGCATAAGCTGTGATCGGATTCAGAACGTTCTCTGGCGGCTTGATCACGGCAACATTGACGGCATCTCGCCCAAGCTGGCCGTAGTGCTGATCGGCACCAATAACGCCAGTCGGAGCAAGCTGGAGGAAATACCCGAAGGAATAAGGGCCATCGTCGAAAGGCTGCGCACCAGACTGCCAAAAACGAAAGTCCTCCTGTTGGGCATCTTCCCCCGGGGGAAGGATAACGAGGATCCCTGGCGTCAGATCAACAACAAGGTCAACGAACGCATCTCCAGATTTGCGGACGGCCAGATGGTGTTCTACCTCGACATCGGCCGGGAGCTTGTTGCCGACGACGGAACGACCAGCAAGGAGATCTTGCGCGACCTGCTTCATCCTGCGCCCAAAGGTTACGCTATCTGGGCCGAGGCGATGGAGCCGATGGTGGCAAGACTCATGGGAGAGGAGTGAAGCGTGATGAGCACGGCGAAACGTCGGATGAAGTGGTGGCACGAGGCGCGGTTCGGGATGTTCGTGCATTACGGGCTATATGCGCTCATGGGCCGGGGTGAATGCGCGATGTACTGGGAGAAGATCCCGGTGAAGGAGTATGAGAAGCTGGCCCGCCGTTTCAAGACGCGTCCTGGGGCCGCGAGGGAATGGGCGAGGCTGGCGAAGAAGGCGGGGATGAAGTACATGGTGCTGACGTCGAAGCACGACGACGGTTACTGCCTGTGGGACACGAAGCAGAGGGACTTCAACTCCGTGAAGGTGGGGCCCAAGAGGGACCTGCTGAGGGAGTACGTGGAAGCGTGCCGGGAGTTCGGGCTGAGGGTGGGGATCTACTACAACCTGAACGACTGGCGGCACCCCGACTGCGTGCGCGCACTCAAGAACCTGCGGGCACGCAGACGGTATCTGGACTTCGTGCAGGGGTGCGTGCGGGAGCTGATGACGAACTACGGGAAGATCGACATATTGTGGTATGACTTCCCTCCCGCGCTGGACACGCCGGAGCAGTGGGAAAGCCGGAAGATGAACGCCATGGTGAGGAAGCTCCAGCCGGACATCATCATCAACGATCGTTCGAAGCTCCCGGAGGACTTCGGGACGCCGGAGGGGAGCATCAGCCCGCGGGCGGCGGGACGTGCGTGGGAGTCCTGCATGACGTTCACGGGGCAGGGGATCTGGGGATGGCGGTGGGAGCCGGAGGCGGACTGGGCCAGCACGCGGGACATCGTCGAGATGCTGAGACAGACGACGGCGGGCGGAGGGAACCTGCTGCTCAACATGGGGCCGTTGCCGGACGGGTCGGTGCCCCCGGTCTACGAAGAACGTCTGCGCCAGGTGGGGAAATGGCTGAAGGGGAACGAGGAGGCGGTCTACGGGCAGGTTGACCGGGTGGGTCACGACAACTTCCATCCGTGGATACCTTACGGGAAGTGGACGCGGAAAGGGAAGGTCGCCTACTTCTGGTGCCGACACTGGCCGGGAAAGCGACTGGTGCTGGTGGATGTGAAGACACCGGTGAAGCGGGTGAGCTTCCTGAAGACGGGAAAGGCGGTGAGGTACCGGCTGGACCCGAAGGAGAAAACGCTGGCCCTCGTAGGGCTCCCGGAGAAGGACCCGGACAGGATTGCACACACGACGGTTTTCAAGGTGGAGTTCCAGAGGGTACCGAAACGGAAGCCTGAGAACTGGTACGCGCTAGTGTGGTGCGGGCAATGAGAGGGGAGGTGGGCGCTGTGGAGACCGTGAAGGACCGGCTCTGGATCTGGGGGCACGAAGCGGGCAGCCACAACGGTGCGTTCGGTGTGCCGCATGGGTCCCGCACGACGCCCGCCGAGGGGGCGCACTATCTGGCTGTGCCCAACCTCGTCATGGTGACCTTCCGCGGGAAGCCTGAACCGCCTCTGGAGCTTCACGCTCGGGCTCTGATGCCGCTCAAGCGCGTGGTCTGGTCCATCATCGGCGACAGTTCGTCCACGCGGCACGACCGTGCAACCGACCTGGAGGAGGTCATCGCCCTGTCGGCGCAGTTCCCCAACATCGTGGGGGCCATCATGGACGATTTCTTCCACGCGCCGGACGCACGAGGAGTCGTCAGCCGTGTGGGGCCGGACGACCTCGCGCACTTCCACTCACGCCTCCACGCGGCTCCCAGGCCGCTCGACCTCTGGGTGGTCGTTTACACGCACGACCTCGGCCTCCCCATTGCGCAACACCTGGAGCACTGCGATGCCGTCACGTTCTGGACGTGGCACGCCCAGGAGCTGCGGGACCTCGCCGATAACTTCGCCGCGCTCGAGGCCCTGGCCCCGAAACATCGCAAGGTCCTGGGCTGCTACATGTGGGACTACGGCGCCCACAAGCCCATGCCGGTTGACCTCATGGAGCACCAATGCCGGCAGGGCCTGCGCTGGCTCGAAGAGGGAAGGGTCCAGGGCATCATCTTCCTTGCGAGCTGCATCTGCGACCTCGGCTTCGACGCAGTGGCATGGACCCGCGCGTGGATAGCCGAAGTGGGCGATCGCCCGTGCGGTCCCAGGACACGAATCTCTCCATAAGAAGGCCAAGGAGACGAACATGGCTCCTTACAAGGGAAGATGGCATGGGAAGGGCCGGTACTTCGGGCTGCACTATGACCTGCACGCTAATGAGGGCGACACGGAACTCGGGCTGCAGGCCACGCCGAAGCAATTGGTCCCGATGCTGAAGCTGATGGGATGCCAGTTCGTGCAGACCGACTGCAAGGGGCATCCGGGGTACACGAGTTGGTTCAGCAAGACGCCGACCGCATCGGTCAGCCCGGGAGTCAAGAAGGACGCCCTGAAGGGCTGGCGCGCGGCCACCAAGAAGCTCGGACTGCCCCTGCACTGCCACTACTCCGGCATCAGGGATGCAGCCGCGGGAGCCAAGTACGGACACTGGTGCATCGTGGGGAAGGACGGCGGGCCGGCGGGCGGCGGCCGCTGGTCCAGGAGTGCGCCGACGACTAACGAAAGGATGTGCCCGCGGGGACCATATCTGGACGAACTCATGATCCCCCAGATGCTCGAACTCATAGACGACTACGGCGTGGACGGCTTCTGGGTGGATGGCGAGATCTGGGCCGTGGAGCCCTGCTACTGTGCGCTGTGTCGCCGGGCCTTCGAAGAGGCCACGGGCATCAAGGAGCCGCCCACCGAGACGGACGACGCCGACTGGCTGACCTGGCTCGACTTCACCCGCGAGAGCTTCGAGGAGTACGTCACCCGCTACTGCGACGTGATCCATGCGCACAAGCCGGGCGTGCTGGTCTGCTCGAACTACCTCCAGACCTTTCGGAATCCTGGCGAGCCCAAGGTGCCCACCGACTGGATCAGCGGGGATAACTCGGCGGTGTTCGGCCTGGACAGCGCTCGCTACCAGTCCCGCTTCATCTCCACGCGGGGCAAGCCGTGGGACCTGATGACGTGGGCTTTCTACACGTCGGGGGAGATGGGCACCCGCAGGATCCCCTCGACCTTCAAGCCGGTCCAGATGATCCAACAGGAAGCGGCGGTCGCCCTGTCTTTCGGCGGCGTGTATCAGGTATACGAGAGCTCAGGCGGCCTGCGCGACGGCCAGCTTATCCCGTGGCGGATGAAGCGCCTGCGGGAGGTGGGCCGGTTCGTCAAGGCCCGCCGCGCCCTCTGCCAGGGGTCCGAGACCATCCCCCAGGCCGTGGTCCTGCACTCCGAGCATCACATCCGCAGCCAGCGGATAAAGGACCTGTGGGAAGTGGATACCAGCCCGGTGGTAGGGGCGATGCACGGCCTGCTGGAGAACCACTACGGCGTGGACATCATGGATGAGTGGGCGCTGGAGCCCCGGCTGGGCGACTTCCCCCTCGTGGTGGCGCCAGAGCAGGACAACATGTCGGACGCCATGGTGGACGCGCTCAAGCGTTACGTCAAGGATGGAGGAAGGCTTCTGGTTTCGGGCGCTGCGGCGCTCGAACGGTTCGGCGGACGGTTCCTCGGAGTCAGCGGCGGCACGGTCGAGCAGGACGTCGTCTACCACGTGCCCGCCGCCGACGGCTCGGTGCCGGTCTTCAGCGAGCAGTGGCGATTGGTCAAGCCGACGGTGGCAAAGGCCTTCGGACGACTGGGCACCAAGCCCTTGCTGGACAAGCGGCTCCTTGCCCACCCGGCCGCGACGATCAACAAGGCCGGCAAGGGGGCCGTCGCCTACGTGCCCTTCAACGTGTTCCGCTTCTTCAATGGGCACCACTACCCCATGGTCCGGACATTCGTGGGTCAACTGGCACGCGCGCTGGCGGGCAAGCAGGCCATCCACGTGGAAGCGCCTGTCTGCGTAGACGTGGTGCTGCGAAAGAAGGGCGGCAAGTCCATAATCCACCTGCTCAACCGCGCCTCGGGCATTCCGAACAAGCCGAACGACGGCACGGTGGACGAGATCCCGCCGGTCGGCCCCGTGAGGGTTGAAATGAAGGTAGCAAAGAAGCCGCGGAAGGCAGCCCTGGCTTTCGAAAATGGAGCGCTTGAATCGAAGTACCTCGCCGGCAGGCGGGGCGGCAAGCTCGTCCTTACCGTAGCGCAGGTGCACATCCACTGCGCCGTCGTCATCGAATCGGCACCGGTAAAGTGACGGCGGCCCTGCCCTTGAGCTTGCGGCCCCCGTCCATGCGCAATCGCACTACTCACGGAAGGAGTCCATCATGATCCGCATCGCCATCGTCGGCACCGGAGGCATGGCCAACAGCCATGCGAAGGCCTTTGCCGGAATCCGCGGCTGCAAGGTGGTCGCCGCCTGCGACATCATCCCGGAGCGCGTCGAGGAGTTCGCCAAGCGGCATGACGTTCCGGCCGTCCACACCGACTTCGACCGGCTGCTGGCCGAAGTTGACGTTGATGCCGTGAGCAACGTCACTGTGGACGCCGCCCATGCCCCGCTCTCACTCAAAGCCATCGCACAAGGCAAGCACGTGCTGTGCGAGAAGCCGCTGGCCACCAACTATGCCGACGCGGCAGCGATGGCAAAGGCCGCGAAGCGCAAGCGCGTCATCAACATGGTGAACCTCTCCTATCGCAACAGCGCCGCCATCCATCGCGCACATGATCTGATCAACCGCGGGGAGATCGGCCGCGTTATGCACTTCGAGGCGAGCTACCTGCAGAGCTGGCTGACCTCTCGACATTGGGGCGACTGGCGCAAAGCGCCCGCATGGCTTTGGCGGCTGTCCATAGGGCATGGCAGCAAGGGCGTGCTGGGCGACATCGGCGTCCACATCCTCGACTTCGCAACGTATGCGGCCGGCGACGTGAAGAGCGTGAACTGCCGCCTGAAGACCTTCCCGAAAGTAAAGGGCAATCGGCTGGGCGACTACGTGCTCGATGCCAACGATTCGGCCGTCATTACGGTCGAATTGGCAGGGGGTGCCATAGGTACCGTGCACACGACGCGTTGGGCGACGGGACACGCCAACTCCCTGCTGCTGCGCGTCCACGGGGACAAAGGGGCGATTGTAGTTGACCTCGACAAGTCCTACCGGGAACTCCGGATCTGCCGTGGCCGGAACGTGGACAAGAACGTGTGGAAGACCATCAGGTGCGGCCCCACGCCGACCATCTACCAGCGCTTCATCAGGAGCATCCGCACGGGGAAGAACGACCAGCCCGACTTCGCTCGCGGCGCGGCCGTCCAGAAGGTCCTCGACGCATGTTTCCAGTCCGATGCCGAGGGCAGAACCATCAACGTTTGAGGGTCACGATGATGGCGGCGGTCAAGGAAGAGAACGGCATGGTGCTCATCCCCGCCGGCGAGGTCGTCGTCGGCACGACGCCCGAGACGCGCGCCGAGTTGGCTGAGCGTTTCGCGTGTCACCCGACGTGGCTCAACGACGACCTGCCCCGCCAGCGCGTCAAGCTCGACGCCTTCTGGATGGACAGGAGCCCGGTCACCAACGCGCAGTACCTCGCCTTCTGCCAGGCCACGGAGCGCACCGGGCCGGCGTGGTGGCGCGACGGCCTGAGCTTCCCCGTCGAGCACGCCGACCACCCGGTGGTGGGCGTGAGCGGCCTGGATGCCCGCGCCTACGCCGAATGGGCGGGCAAGCGCCTCCCGACGGCGGAAGAATGGGAAGGCGCCCTGGGCGGCAGCGGGACCGTCTTCCCGTGGGGCGACGCCTGGCCGGGGCCGTTGAAGCTCGCGCGCATTGAGCGCCCCTCATGGGCGCTGCCGGCAACGCGCCCCGTCGGCACCGAGGAGTGCGGGACAACGCCGAGCGGGATGAGGGACTTCGCCGGGCAATGCCTGGAGTGGGCCGGCAGCTTTGTCCCCCACCACACCATCCAGTTCCAGCTCCTGAAGGGCGCGAGCTGGTTCCACGAGGACCCCGTGAACTTCCGCACGGCATCGGGCTATTACGCCTTCGAGCAGTGGAGTTCCGCGCTCACGGGTTTCCGCTGCGCCCTCGACGCGAAAAGCTCTCCGCCGCAGGTGGGCTCCGCCTTGCCGGACGGCCCGCCGCCGGTCGAGGAGGTACGCGCGGCAGCCGCGAAGGCCCCGCCCGCCGGCCCGGTCACCATCGAGGTCTACAGCAGCGCCTGGCGCTCGCTCACCATCAGCGCCCCTGCGCTCGGCGCGCCGACGATGAAGCTCACCGCGCCCGAGGGGATCCACTGGAACGGCCAGGGGGCGCTCACCTGGAACAGCAGGCCCGAGATCACCTGGACCGAGTCCTCGCCCGCCCGGGCCGCCTACACCATGCCGTTCCCGGAGTTCGTCCTGCACGCCGAGTTCATCGCCGGCGAGGACACCGTGGAGCAGCGCTTCACCGCGGTGAACGGCACGGACAAGCCGGCCACGTTCCGCACCAGCTCGTGCTTCAACCTCCAGGCCCATCCCCTGTTCTACGATTGCGAACAACTCCGCACCCTGGTGCTGGACGGCAAAGGCAAGCTGGTCCCGATGCGGCGCTTCTCGCGCGGGGGCGACTGCGTGCGCTGGATCACCAGAATGGACCCCGCGGAGCTGGGGGCAGATCTGCGTTGGGCGCTGCTGGCCGTCCCGTCGCGGGACGGCGGGGCCGTCATCGCCGCCGGCCGGGCCGGGGAGGGGAACGCCTTCTCCGCGGTGACGAACAGTCTCTTCACCTGCCTCCACACGGACAACACCGTGGAGGTCCCCGCGAAGGGCCGGACGACGACGCGTCAGATCTTCTACTTCCTCAAGGGCGACCCGGCGGCGCTGCTCAAACGTTTCCGCGATGACTTCGGACTATGACAACGTCAGGCCACCCCGTCCAGGATCAGCACGGCGTCCTCCCAGCGGGCCGGCGTGGTGGCGCGACCGCCTGAGCTTCCCCGTCGAGTGCGCCGACCACCCGGTGGTGGGCGTGAGCTATCGAGGCCCGCGATATACTATATGTGGACAGGGACTTGCACTTCTCCACAATACATAACACTATACACCTAGACTAAGAGGTGGGCCTCTCGAACAGGAAAGGAGACGGACGATGGGTAAGAACCAGCACGTAGTGCCGCGAAAAGGCGGATGGGCAGTCAAGCGAGCAGGTAGCAGCCGGGCCGGCTCTACCCACAGGACACAGCGCGAGGCAATCGAAACGGCTCGCGACAGGGCTCGGAACGAGCGTTCCGAGGTCGTCATTCACCGGCGCGACGGCACAATCAGGGACAAGGACAGCTACGGGAACGACCCGTGTCCGCCCAAAGACCGGAAGCATTGAGTTGACCCATTAGAGGGCTTTCCGGCCGCGTCCACAAAGTGCGTCCCGTCTCCGCTCACCCGGATCGGCCCCGGGTGACCGACCTGCCGACCCGCTCGGCGAGTGCGTTTGCTGCCCTTTTTCGTCGCCATGTGATCGTTCCCCCAGTGCCAGACCGTACCGTTATGACGTCCGCCGGCTCAGCGGCGGCCCGCCGCGGCCGTCTTCTTCTCCGGCTCTCGTCGGCCCAGTTCACCCGGATGCGTCTCGATTGTCAAGGCCAGCGCGACGGACGGAATCGAGCGCGAAGATGCGGGGCGCCGAAGCAGCAGGCGGCAACGGGCAAGCCTTGACACTGCCCATCGGCGCTGTCAGACTGTTGGCGCGTTGGGGGCCGAGAGGAGCCCCGCGCGAGCCCGGGGCAATTCCCCATGATGTGAAAGGACGGAGCATGAGCCGCCTGCTGAAGGTGAAGCTCCTTGGTTTCGACGGCCTCCCGGTGGACGAGGCAGCCCTGAAAACGCTCCATGCCGCCGACCTGCATTTCGAGCCGGAGCGGCGGCGCATCGAGATTGCCCCCGACGGCACCGTCCAGATAGAGGCGCCGAGCGGCCAGGTTGCGCTCCACGCGCAGCTCCAGATTCCCGACTTCGGGACGATCTGGGTGACGGCGGATAACGAAGGCAAAGGATACGGCCGGCGGACCGCGGCAATAGACTTCATCAAGGATGCGGCAGCGTCGCGCCTGGCCGACGTCGCGGCCGTTATGGCGGAGCGCGGCGTTGCGTGGTCCCCCGCTTGCAGGGCGAACGCCGACGCCGCCACTGACTACTTGGCATCGGCCAGAAGGGCCTCCGGCAAGAAGCGGGCGGGCCTGCACTTGCTCTCGCTCATCCGCGGGCTCTGGGCAGGGGAACTGGCCGTCGTCGAGCGGGCGCGCAGCCGAATCGCTCGGCGCCGCATGCGCAAGGGGTTCCTCTTCGGCTGCAACGCCTTCTCCCACGGCCCGCATCTCAAAGAAATACGTCGCCGCTTCCGTGAACTCCTCAACTTCGGCACCCTCCCGTTCTACCTGGGCCGGCTTGAGCCCGAAGAGGGCAAGCCCGACTACACCCGCGTGGACGAGATACTCGCCTGGTGCGAACGCAACGACATCGTCCCCAAGGGACACCCACTCTGGTGGGGGCATCAGGCCGGCATCCCCAAATGGCTCGAAGGCGCCGATTGGGAAGCCGCCCAGCGCCACTGCCGCCGCGTAGTCGGCCGGAGCGTGGAGCGCTACCGCGGCCGCATCGGCATGTGGGACGCCATCAACGAGGCCCACGATTGGGCCAACGGCCTCGGCCTGACGCATGAGCAGGAGGTAGCCATCACCGCCATCGCCTGCGAGTCCATCAGGGAAAAGGACCCGGACGCTGCCATCGTAGTCAACGTCTGCAACTCATTCGGTGATTATGTCGCCGACGGCAAGGTGCATCTGGGCCCCGTCTACGATCGTGTCTTCACCCCCCTCGCTTACGTCAAGGAAGTAATGGATGCCGGCGTGGACTTCGACGTCCTCGGCGTCCAGCTCTACTTCCCCGCGCGCGACATGCTGGCCATCAGCAAGGTCCTGGACGAGTACGCCTGCTTCGGCAAGCCGGTCCACATCACTGAGCTTGGCATCGCCACGGGCGGGCGGCCTGTGTCGTCCCCCGAGGAGACCGAACGGATCAACCGCATCGAGGGGCTTTGGCACCCGCCCTGGTGCGAGGAGGTCCAGGCGGACTGGGCTGAATGGTTCTACACGCTGTGCTACGCGCGCCCGGAGATCGAGGCCATCACGTGGTGGGACTTCAGCGACCCGGCCTTCATCGCCACGGGCGGCCTGGTCAGGGAAGACGGCACTCCCAAAGAAAGCTATCACCGCCTGCGTGCGCTCCTCCACGGATGGGGGTTCGCTGGCCGGGGGAAGCGGAGCCGGAACTCAGGCGGTGCAAGGAAGCACCAGCGGGGAGCCCTGAAAGGGCGATAGGATATAGCCACGGGCGTCAGCCCGTGGTAAGGAAGCCAACCATCCTAGCCCCCGCAGGGGGCGATAGAAGTGTACCACCGGGCGAGCCCGTCTGCCGCCCCCTGCGGGGGCTCACCTCAATGGGAGACTAGAGTCCACGGGCTTGCGCCCGTGGCTATCTCTGTCCCACCCCTGCGGGGCTTCCCACAGCAAGGGGCGCCCGAGCCGGAACTCAGGCGAGGGCGCCTGAGCTACATGCGGAAGGCCAGGGGGTCGCCCACGAATCCAGCGGAGCAAGCGTTGCGCGTTGACGAAGGGCGATGGGGGGCGTAGACTCTGGCCCGCAGTAGCTGCCTCAGTGAGCAGGCGGCGCGGGTCACTGGAACTCGATGTAAGGGCCGTTTTCGTCGGTCATGCCGGCAGAGCCAGGCAAAGGGAGTGACGTAATGCGTTCGACATCTCGAATGTGCGGAGTTGCAGTATGCGTGCTGGCAGCGCTTGTGTGTGGAGTCCTGAGACCTCCGGCCGCTCACGCTCAGCAGGGGGCGGAGACGGTGCTGCCCGAAGGTGTGAAGGTTGTGTGGGACCTGAGCAAGGCGCATCGGGAAGCAACTGCGACCCGAGAGCGCGTGTCCATCAACGGCCTGTGGCGCTGGCAGCCGGCCGCTGAGTTCACGGAGACAGT
>SDBU01004046.1_pt1 | contig 18297 bp, 15 predicted proteins | sample 2277071 | NCBI WGS metagenome assembly SDBU01 (sample SAMN10397929, study PRJNA504765) | marine sediment metagenome | isolation source: marine sediment core GS08_GC12, 126 cmbsf | place: Arctic Ocean: Gakkel Ridge, Loki's castle | collected 2008 | reverse complement strand
AGAAGAAGATGCCATCTGGGAAAAATACATAAAATGACTTCGGGATATCAGATAGGAGACTTAGTTGTTTATAAGGTTGAGTATAAAGACACAGAAGGTGTAGTCAGGGGAAAACCACGCCCTTTAATAATTATCTCTGAACCAAATTCAAAAGGCGACTATCTTGCTATAGCTGGATCGACTAGGATTCACCAATGGTTTGAAGAAAAACATGTCTTGGTTACACCGGATATTGTTCTGGGAGGAAGTCTTAACAAGCCGACCATTTTCCCTGCAAGCAAGCAGATTTTGATTGATTCAAAGTTCGTGCGCGTTCAAATTGGTCGTATTCCAGCTGAATATTTAGAGACGCTTCTCCGCCAGTGCTTCTCAGAATATACAAAAGCTTTTTTTCAGGGAGTACATGCCCCAAAAATTGAGGCTCCCTTCAATCCCGGCAAATCCCGTATCCCTTACGCCGGCCGTGTCTATGACGAAAAAGAGATGATCAATCTGGTAGATTCATCCCTGGATTTCTGGCTGACTACGGGCCGATTCAACGACGCCTTTGAAAAGGAATTTGCCGAATTTTTGGGTCTGAATCACGTTCTGACCACCAATTCCGGTTCATCTGCCAACCTACTGGCAATTTCTGCCCTGACCTCTCCTAAGCTCGGTGACAAACGTTTAAAACCGGGTGATGAGGTCATTACTGTAGCTACTGGATTTCCAACCACTATTAATCCGATCATCCAAAATGGCCTTGTTCCCGTTTTCGTGGATGTGGATATTCCCACTTACAACATAAATTCTGAACTTATTGAAAAAGCGGTAAGCAAAAAGACTCGGGCCATAATCCTTGCCCATACCCTGGGCAATCCCTTTGACCTGAATGAAGTCCTTCGCGTAGCCAAAAAATACGATCTCTGGGTCATTGAAGACTGCTGTGATGCTCTTGGTTCTCTGTATACCCTTTCTCCTACTATTGCCAAAAATTACAAACCGGAAGCCAGGAGCGAAGAGCTAACAGCTAAATGCGGCACATTCGGCCATATTTCCACATTCAGTTTTTATCCTGCTCATCACATAACTATGGGTGAAGGCGGCGCTTTAGGAACAAATGATTCCAAGCTCAAGAAAGTCATAGAATCCTTTCGGGACTGGGGGCGGGATTGCTGGTGTAAACCCGGCCAAGATAACACCTGCAAAAAGCGCTTTGAGTGGCAACTCGGGGACTTGCCGTATGGCTATGACCACAAGTATATTTATTCACATATCGGTTACAACCTGAAACTTACCGATATGCAGGCGGCAGTAGGCTTGGCTCAACTCGAAAAACTTCCGGGTTTCATAGAAGCACGCAAGCGGAACTTTCAGACCTTGTATGAGGGCCTCCATGATCTTCAGGAATTTTTCATTCTGCCTGAACCAAACCCCAATTCTGATCCAAGCTGGTTCGGTTTTTCCATGGCGATCCGAACTGAAGCGCCGTTCACCCGCGATGCACTGATCCAGCATCTCGACCAGCATAAAATCGCCACGCGCCGCCTTTTTGGCGGGAATCTGACTCGGCAGCCAGCTTACAAAGATCTGCCCTATCGGAAGGTAGGGGGGTTGGCTAACTCAGACTTTGTGATGAACCAGGTATTTTGGGTTGGTGTATATCCTGGACTAACTCAGCCCATGATTGATTATATGCTGGAAAATTTAAGGGGTTATGTGAAAAAAAATAATCAAAAAGGAGTTTCTAAATGACTAAGGTTATTCCCGTTGTAATTCTGTGTGGCGGCATGGGTACCCGCTTAGCGGAATACACTGAAGTGCGCCCCAAGCCACTGGTAGAGGTTGGAGGAAAGCCCATCCTCTGGCATATCATGAAGCACTATTCCCAATACGGTTTCAATGAATTCTATCTTGCCCTGGGCTACAAAGGAGAACAGATCAAACGATATTTCCTTGATTTTAATAGTTTGAACCAGGATTTTACCGTTTCACTCAATGATGGAGCGATCCGGAGCATCAACCAAAATCATTGTGCTCCCTGGAAAGTCCATCTCATCGATACGGGTCAAACCACCCTGACCGGTGGCCGCCTCAAACGCCTGGCATCCATGATCAATCAAGAGACTTTCATGATGTCCTATGGAGACGGCGTCAGCGATGTGAATCTGGATGCATTGCTGAAATTTCATCAGAAAAACAAAGGTCTGGTTACCCTGACCGCCGTCCGTCCCCCGGCTCGTTTTGGCGCTCTCGAATTTGAAGGAAATCAGATCCGCCATTTCAAGGAAAAATCCACCCTCCATGAAGGCTGGATCAACGGGGGCTTCTTTGTTATTAACTCAAAGGCGCTCAACCACATCAAAGAAGATGTCATGTGGGAACACGCCCCGATGGAAAAACTGGCCGAAGAGGGCGAACTTTACGCTTACAAGCACGAAGGCTTCTGGCAGTGCATGGATACTGCCCGTGATCTTAAATATTTAGAGGATGTTTGGCAAACTGGCAAAGCCCCTTGGAAGACTTGGTGAAGCATGAATAATCCTTCCCCCAACCCGCTTGCCGAAGACCTGGATCATATCCTCACCCATACCAAAGAGCTTTGGGAAGAGCTTCGGAATCAGAGGATTTTCATCACCGGCGGCACGGGATTTTTCGGATGCTGGCTCGTTGAAAGCTTTGCCTGGGCGAATGACAATCTCCATTTAAACGCCGAAGCCCACGTCCTCACCCGCAATTACGAAGCATTTTTGCAGAAAGCGCCCCACCTGGCCACCCATCCGGCAGTTAAATTCCAAATCGGCGATGTACGTAATTTTGAATTCCCCAAAGGACAATTCCCTTTTGTTGTCCATGCCGCTACGGAGGCCAGCGCCAAACTGAACGAAGAAAATCCCCTCTTGATGTGGGACACAATCATAGAAGGAACCCGCCATACCCTGGAATTTGCCCGTCACGCGGAAACAAAGAAATTTCTGCTTACCAGCTCTGGGGCGGTCTATGGAAAACAACCCCCCGATATGACGCACATCCCGGAGGAATATACCGGCGCCCCCGATCTCACCGATCCCAACTCCGCCTATGGGGAAGGAAAACGGGCGGCTGAAATGCTCTGCACGCTGTACGCGAAAATGTATGGCATCCAGACCAAGATTGCCCGTTGTTTTGCCTTTGTTGGAGCCTATTTGCCTCTCGATATCCATTTTGCTATAGGCAACTTCATCCGCGATGGCCTGCAAGGCGGCCCTATTGAAATCAAGGGGGATGGGTCTCCTTACCGATCTTATCTGTATGCTGCCGATCTTGGAATCTGGTTATGGACGATTCTTTTTCGCGGCAAATCCAACCATCCCTATAATGTGGGTTCGGAAAAAGATATTACGATTGAGGCTCTGGCAAAAGAAATTGCCGTACATTTCAAACCGGAATTATCGATTTCAATAAAAGGGAATATCCGATCAAACCAATTATCGGAACGATATGTTCCTTCTAATCATAAGATTACTCGGGAATTAGGCGTACAGCAAATCGTTAATCTGAAAGAGGGCATAAAACGGACTATCCATTACGAAAGGCAAAAAGGCGCGATACGCGGATGAACAAAAGAGCCGTTCGAGCTTGTCCGATTTGTGAAAATGTTGAAGCAGAACTTCTACATACGCAGAAATTTGTCTTACCCGAGGGTCATCCTTTATCCGAGGGTTATGATGTGGTTTACTGCTGCGAATGTGGCTTTGTATATGCGGATACATCGGTCAAGCAAGATGAGTACGGTCTCTTTTATGCGAAGTATTCGAAATATGAAGATAAAAAAACTGCCACGGGTGGTGGCGAAACACCGTGGGATCGAAAGCGTTTCGATGAAACTGCAAGTTTCATTTCCTCTTTCTTGCCAGATAGGAAAGCCAGCATTCTTGACATCGGGTGTGCCAATGGCGGACTTCTGAAGTCCCTTAAAGAACTTGGATTTAAAAACATATTTGGCGTTGATCCATCCCCGGCATGTGTTGAAAATGTCCGTCGTTCGGGAATTGGCGCCCAGATTGGATCTTTGTCAGATCCACTAAAATTTGGTCTTTATGATTGCATCCATATGTCTCATGTTCTTGAACATGTAAGTAATTTAAAGGGTGTGTTAAGCGCTATCTATCTATCTATCTGCACTGCAACTGATAGGCATAAAACATATGTCTACATTGAAGTGCCGAATGCCGCTCGATACAATGATTATGTTTTTGCGCCCTTTCAGGACTTCAATACAGAGCATATCAATCATTTTTCCCAACGGTGCCTTGAAAATTTAATGAACCTGTCTGGATTTACAGTCATATTCAAAGGAGAAAAAGAAATCGAGTCTTCTCCGGGTATGCCTTACCCTGCAATTTACAGCGTATCCGTAATAAAGGATCAGCGCCCAAACCAGTTCAGTATTGCAAAAGATGTTGAACTCGTTTCCAACGTCAGTGATTATATTGGCAAATCAAGAACAATATTGGCCAAGATTGATAATAAAATACAGCAGGTATTGGCTAAATCAAATCGGCTGATTGTCTGGGGTACAGGTCAACTGGCCATGAAACTTTTGGCCGAAACTTCTTTGGCGAAAGCAGATATTGTTGCTTTTGTTGATAGCAATCCGATTAACCAGGGCAAAATGCTGAAGGATACTCCGATCATATCACCGGAAAAGATCGGGAATCTGCCATGCCCAATTTTAGTGACAACCCTCCTTCATCAAAAGGAAATTGCTGAACAAATAGAATTTATTGGTTTATCTAATCCGGTCATATTTCTGGACAAATAAAATGAGAGAATCGATTCATTCAATTTTTCAAGAATTCAATAGTTTAGCCGAACCTGAACCATTCTGGAAAGAGCGCACTAAAACGATCATTTACGGCGCCGGGAACATTGGTAAAGATGTGTTTCGCATTTTAAGGGACAACGGAATTCATGTCAGCGGTTTCTTAGATCAAAAGGCGAAGTCAGATAGTTATTGGGACGGCGTTCTTATTTATCAACCCAATGACCGTCAATTTTCAGCGGATGAGCGAAACAAAACGAATGTCATTGTCGCGATACACAATCGCGATGTTGAAATTCCACCGATCATCGCAATGCTTAGATCTTTCGGTTATGGTCGTATTGTCACCCTGATTGAACTCTATGACCATTTTGGCAAGGAGCTGGAGGATCGCTTCTGGCTTACCTCTCGTGCTTACTACAAGTCATTTGAGCCATTCATAGAAGAGGCGTTTAACCTTTGGGAAGACGACGCCAGCAAAAATCTCTACAAGGCAATAATGAAATTCCGACTTAGGGGAGAGTACGATGCCCTACCCAAGCCAGACATGGAACATCAATACTTCGCGCCTGATCTGCCTGCATGGAAAACGCCAATCCGGTTTGTTGATTGCGGCGCCTTTGATGGTGACACGCTTTCTTATCTGCTCAAGAATGATATTCCAATCGAGTCTGTCGCAGCCTTCGAGCCTGATCAAACAAACTTTGACAAACTTTCTCAATTCGTTAAGAACAATTTAACCTGTTTGAAGAATGTAACGCTTTGGCCCTGTGGCGTTCACTCTTCGACGAAGCAGATGCTATTTTCTTCCGGCAAAGGTGAGGCCAGTTTGATGTCCGCGAGAGGGGATGTCGTTATTCAGTGTTTATGCCTCGATGACGTTATTCCTGATTTCGCACCTACCTTGATCAAAATGGACATTGAAGGCGCCGAATATGAAGCCCTGTTGGGCGCCCGCGACATTATTGCCAAATACAGACCTGGTTTGGCTATTTCCTTGTACCATCGCCCCGCTGATCTATGGCAAATACCGCTCTTGATAAACGAGATAATTGGGGAGGGGGGGGGTACAAATGCTATCTCCGAATGCACGCATTCAATGGATTTGAAACGGTCATGTATGGAGTTTCCGAATAGCGGTAGCTATAAATATTTCTTAGGTTCTCATGGATTTAATGGTTTTGATTTGACTATGTATGCTACGAAAGTATAAAAAATGATCAAACTATCAGACTACATTTGTAAATATTTAGCAGATTATGGCGTGCGCCATATTTTCATGCTTACCGGTGGCGGCGCTATGCACTTGAATGATTCGATCCGTAAAGAAAAGCGCCTCCACTACATCTGCAATCATCACGAACAGGCCAGTGCTATGGCTGCCGAGGGTTACGCACGCATCACCGGGAAGATTGGGGTCATTAATGTGACATCGGGCCCCGGCGGAATTAACGCCCTGAACGGTGTTTTCGGGGCTTGGACGGATGCCATCCCGATGCTGGTGATCTCCGGACAAATCAAAAAAGAAACATGCATGGCCACATATAATATCCCCGGTCTCAGGCAATTGGGAGATCAGGAAGGCGACATTATCGGTATGGTGCGTGGTATTACAAAATATGCCATTCTGGTTGATAATCCTTTGTCCATACGATACCATCTGGAGAAAGCGATCCATCTGGCGCAACAAGGACCGCCCGGTCCCTGCTGGCTGGATATTCCTATGGATATCCAGGCCAGTATGATAGACGAAAACGAATTGCAGGGCTATAACCCGAAGGAAGATGCCCCGGCTTGGGATTTGGAGAAACTGCCAGAAATATGCCGTGATATTATCGAAAAGATTACAACTGCGAAACGACCTGTCATCATGGCGGGGACCGGGATCCGTCTTGCCCATGCTCTCGATATTTTTGATAGAGTAATTAACAGGTTGGGAATACCTGTCACCACAGCATGGACGCATGATATCATTGCATCAGATGATCCTCTTTTCTGCGGACGACCCGGTACAATCGGAACCCGGGCCGGCAACTTTACCGTACAAAACGCGGATCTTTTATTGATCCCTGGTGCTCGCCTGAACGTGCGGCAAGTCAGCTACAATTGGCAGTCTTTTGCACGAGAAGCATTTAAGATTCAGGTCGATGCGGACTTGGCTGAATTCAAACGGCCGATGGTCAAAATCGATATGCCGGTTCATTGTGATGCTCGTTTGTTTCTTGAAGAATTGTATCGGCAGATCGATCAATCTGATTATGATAAACATAAACATCAGGGTTGGCAGGCCTGGTGTCGTGAACGGGTTTCCAAATATCCTGTAGTTTTAGAGCGACATCGGGCTTTTAATGGCAGAATCAATCCCTACCACTTCATTGAGACGTTATTTAGCAGATTGGCCGATGACGATGTCGTCGTCTGTGCAAATGCAACGGCGTGCATCGTTCCCTATCAGGCAGCCTTTCTGAAAAAGGGACAACGTCTCTTCAGCAATTCCGGGTCAGCATCGATGGGGTATGACCTGCCCGCAGCGATTGGCGCCGCGATAGCACGTGAGGGGAAACGGGTTATCTGCCTGGCAGGAGACGGCAGCATGCAACTCAACATTCAGGAATTGCAGACCATTGCGCATCATCAACTGCCGATAAAAATTTTTGTCCTGAACAATGGAGGTTATCTCTCTATCAGGCTTACCCAAAGGAATTTCTTTGGCAATTTCATCGGTGAAAGTCCTCACAGCGGCACTTCTTTCCCTGATGTTGTAAAGATTGCCGGAGCGTATGGTCTGCCTGGATACAGAATTGAATCTGCTGATTTTGTGAACACCATTGATGAAATTCTTGCTCAAGAAGGACCGATTTTGTGTGACGTCATTCTCGACCCTGAGCAGGCTTTTGAGCCCAAAACCACTTCCAAACAACTTCCCGATGGCCGGATGGTATCGGCGCCGCTGGAGGATATGTATCCATTTTTAGAGCGTCAAGAACTTCTTGAAAATCTGTGGATAACGCCGATCGAAAATTAATGCGGATAGAAAATATAATCTTTGATCTGGATGGAACCTTGGTCGATTCACTTCCCGGTATTGAATATGCGGGTCGGTGTGCAGTCGATTCTGTTTGCCCCAATAGAGGCCCATTTGAACTGCGCCCGTTCATTGGACCACCAATTCGCGACATCTTTCGTCAAATATTCCCAGATATCGAAGAGGACGAGTTGGAAACTCTGGTTAAAGAATTCCGCAAGGCATACGATAATGGCGGGTGGCAAAAAACTGTGCTGTTCGATGGCCTGAAGGATACCTTAATCAAACTTAAAAATCTCAATATCAGCAATTATGTGGTGACAAGCAAACCGAAGCTTCCATCGGAGAAAATTTTAGATTTATTGAAGATCAGGAATCATTTTGCCGATTTCGTGTGCCCTGATTCAGTAACCCCTGCTTTTCCATCCAAATCCGCTGCAATGGCTTGTCTCATCGCTAAGCATAGCCTTGATCATGAAAAAATACTGTCCGTCGGCGATACAAATGAGGATAAAGTGGCGGCAATAACTTGTGGAATCAGGTTTGCGGCTGCATCTTATGGATATGGACATTTTGAAGAAGATTCAGCATCGATCGACTTTAGAATGAATACGATGCCTGACTTACTTGAAATTGTTCGAAAGGAGAATCTATGAACAGGGACATATTTGATGAATTATTTGTTCTCGAACTTGCGAATAACCACTGGGGCAAGGTTGAGCGCGGTTTAAAAATTGTGACGGATTTTGGTCGTGTCGTTCGTTTCAACAACGTCAAGGCAGCTATCAAATTACAGCTCCGGGATGTTGGTACTTTTATCCACAAGGAGTTTCGTGATCGTGCTGATATTAGATACATAAAAAAAACGATAGACACTCAGTTGTCCGAGGATGATTTTGTGACACTTGTAAAGGCTGTCCGGACGAGTGGATGTATTCCTATGGCCACTCCGTTTGATGAACGTTCCGTTGATCTGTGTGTCAATTTGGGGATTCAAATTTTAAAAATTGCCAGTTCTGATTCGAATGATTGGGTGCTCATCGAAAAGATTGCCAAAACCAGAAAGCCGGTGATTGTCTCCACAGGGGGGTCTTCTCTTAAGGATATGGATGATTTAGTAACCTTTTTCGAGAACAGGAACATTCCCTTGGCAATCAACCATTGTGTAGCCATGTACCCGTCGGAAGATTATGAATTGGATCTCAATCAAATAGATTTTCTGAAGGGCCGTTATTCCAACCACACGATCGGTTTATCCACCCATGAATATCACGATTGGACAGCTTCCATCATGATAGGCTATGCAAAATGGGCACGATCCTGTGAGCGACATATCGATATAGATGACGGAGAACATTCTGTATCGCCCTACTGTTCCCTTCCAGAACAAATTGATCAATGGTTCAAGTCTGTTAAAAAAGCAAAAGAGATGTGCGGCAGCAGCGGTTACCAAAGGAGGGTTATCCCCGAAAAGGAAAAGACTTATCTCGATGCTCTGGTCAGGGGTGTCTATGCTGTGAGGAACCTGCCGGAAGGGCACACCCTAAGTGATAAGGATATTTACCTGGCGATTCCCATTCAGAAAGGCCAGATTTCTTGCAGAGAGCTTATGAACGGCGAAATGCTCATTCATCCACTTACGAAAGATCAACCCATCAAGATCGATGATATTGATAGCCCGTATGCGTATAATGAAGAGTTGAAGAAGGTGATCTATAATCGGGGGCTGTGATAAAAATTAAGCGTTTTTCAAAGGTTTCGAGTAAACGATAATGAGAGATAAATATTTAATTACTGGTTTTTCTGGTTTTGTAAGCAGACATTTTTGTGAATATCTTGAACGATCCTATTCCGTGGCACCCTGGGCGAAGTATACAACGTCGGATCGGAAGACACTACAACCATCAAGGATCTGGCATATAAAGTAAGCGCCGCCTTCTCTCATTCACCGAAAGTTGTTATTGCGAAATCTCCTCTGCCTGGCAGACCGGCAAAACGGTATGTACCATCGATTAAAAAAACCAGGGAAAGCTTAGGACTCGATTCCTGGATGAAGCTGAATGAAGCATTAAATAGGACGATAAAGCGGAATCAATCATTTTAATCCACAGATTTCGCAGATTACACGGATTACTCTAAACATTTGAAGGACGATGCGAGATCTGCAGGGCTTGAGTAAAACTTAGGAGGTGATGTCTATGGAAGCGGTTCGAGTTCAACAAGTTGTTGTAAAAGATGGCGAGGTTTTAGTCAGAGGCATACCTTACAAAAAGGGTCAACTTGTTGATATTATTGTCTTATCACAACCTCCCAAAACCATGCCACGTTCGCATTTAACTGTCCGTCAATTGCGGCAATCAGGACTGACTGGCCTGTGGAAGGAACGTGACGACATTCAGGATAGCGCAGCCTACGCTCGCCGTTTGAGAACAAACTCAAAAACGCGGAGACATCAATTATGATCTTGTTAGATAGTGATGTTATGATCGACCTTTTGCGTCAATACCCACCAGCGATGAAGTGGTTTGACACCCTCGACGAAGAGCAAGCGCTGCTCTTACCTGGATATGTCATTATGGAACTGATTCAAGGTTGCAGAAACAAAATGGAGCAAGAGAAATTGCAGCGTGAGTTGGCGACTTATGGGACAGGGTGGCTCGCATTTGCGGATTGTGATAGGGCACTCGATGTTTTTACAGAATATCATCTTAGTCATAATGCTGGACTACTTGACGTGCTGATCGGACAAACAACGGTAGCATTAGGGGTAGCGTTGTGTACGTTCAACCAGAAACATTATCGCTTTATTCCAGAATTGCAGACCATCCAGCCTTACCAAAAGACAACATAGTATAATAGATAAAAAAAGCATTATGCGAAAAGAAAAAAGTGATGAGTTGCCGCAAACATTTGACTCCATCTACGACGCGGCCATTTTCTGGAACAACCATGATTCTGCGGATTAATATGAGTATATAGTGGGGGATTTAAAATTGAAACTCATTAGCATCGTTACTCCATGTTGTAACGAAGAAGAGAATATAAGGGAGGTCTATTCCCGAGTAAAAGAAATCTTTGAAGGACTTGAGAATTATTCTTACGAACATATTTTTATCGACAATGCTTCTAAAGATGGAACTGTTTCGATATTGAAGGAAATTGCCGGGAAAGACAAGAATGTAAAGATTATTGTCAATGCCCGAAATTTTGGACATATCCGTTCGCCTTATCATGCGATTCTTCAAGCAAGGGGCGATGCAGTTGTATGTATCGCCGCAGATTTGCAGGATCCGCCTTCGATGATCGCAGATTTTATCAAGAAATGGGAAGAGGGCTACAAAATAGTTGTGGGAGTGAAATCAAAGAGCGAAGAGAACCCCATAATGTTTGCCGTCAGAAAATTATATTACAATCTGATCGAAAAATATGCAGACACAGAACAGATAAAAAATTTCACTGGCTTTGGTCTTTATGACAAAGAATTTGTAGATATTTTAAGAAATCTAAATGAGCCTTACCCATATTTTCGGGGGCTTATAACGGAAATGGGATTTGAAAGAGCTGAGATTGAATTTACCCAGCCAAAGAGGGGAAAAGGTGAAACCAAAAACAATTTTTACACATTATACGATATGGCAATGCTTGGATTTGTAAATCACTCCAAGGTGCCTTTGAGGATGGCAACTTTTATTGGATTTTCAGTTGCGATATTCAGCTTGTTGGTCGCTCTTGCCTATTTTACATACAAACTTATCTTCTGGCAGCGTTTTCAGCTTGGAATGGCGCCTATGGTCATAGGGATTTTCTTCTTTGCCGCTGTCCAGTTATTTTTTATTGGGATAATCGGGGAATATATCGGGGCAATCTATACGCAGGTAAAGAACAGGCCTCTGGTTATTGAAAAGGAGAGGATAAATTTTGATCCCGAAGATTCAGATGTCGATTTTATTAGACGGGATCAACAGGATTGACATGATGTTTATTTCTCAATTTCCACCTCTGCCTAAAAAACCATTGTTATCCTGTAAATCATGTCTAATTTAAAAACCAGCCATCAGGTAAAGGCGAAATTTTTCATTGTCGGTATATGGAATACTATTTTCGGTTATGGTATTTTCTGCCTGTTTGATACGCTTTTCGCGTGGGTGTTTTCAGCAAGATATGCTGCATATATGGGGGCCATGGTGCTGGCGCAGATCCTGGCGGTCATCAATGCCTATATCTGCCACAAGTACATCACCTTTAAATCCGAAGCAAAAGGCAAGGCAATAATCCCGGAATTTTTTAGATTTGCGATGACCTATGTGGTTACCTTTTGCCTGAGTCTGGTCTTGCTTCCTGCCCTTGTTGAAATCGGCCACATCCACCCCAAAATATCTGCGGCAATCATTATCCTCATATGTACGGTTATCAGCTATCTGGGGCATTCAAGATTCTCTTTCAAATTAGAAGGAAAACGGTAAGAGCAATCTAACTCCAGAAGGACAACAAATACCTACCTCTCAGATATACAAACTTGCCACAAGATTTTCCGTCCTGAGGTTATTCAGTCTAGAGAATGTTATGAACTGGGGGGTAAAAGTGCGGCTTTCTTCGCAAGCATCTTGGACGGATAGGTAGACACGATCAAGACTGAGTGACTGAGGAATAGACTCAATGCGCATAGCACTGGATGGTATCCCTTTGCTGACACCAAAAACGGGGGTTGGGATGTATACGTTCGAGCTTGCATCTGCACTAACTCGACTTTCACAACCCCCAGAGCTTGTTTTCTTTTATGGAAGGCATTGGAGCAAACGCCTGAAGAAAACTATGGGGACTAATACCGGGGGGAGTTATGAGAGTGTAAGAAGTGCGGCATCAAGATTGGTACCGACTTGCTTAAAAAAATGGGTGAGGAAGAAAGTCTTTCAAGTAGGGCTTATTGGATACAGGCTGGACCTATATCATGCAACGAACTATGTGGCTAGTTCCTTTGATGGCCCCTTGGTTGTGACAGTTCATGATTTGTCATTTCTTCGATATCCCGAGGCCCATCCTCCTGAACGCCTTACCTGGTTATCCGAGGGGTTGCCGGACACCCTGCGCAGGGCAGGGGGGATTATTGTGGATTCCCGATTCACAAAAAATGAACTTATCTCGTTGCTTGATGTGGGGGAAGAGCGCATCAGCGTGGTGTATTTGGGAGTAAACCAGCACTACAGGCCAAAAGATAATGAGGTACTCGCTCTAAAATTAAAAGAATTTGATCTCGAGCCAAAAGGCTACATTCTATCAGTTGGGACGTTGGAACCGCGTAAGAATATCTTATCCCTGCTCCAGGCATACGAGTTATTGCCGGATTCCATAAAGGTGCGCTGGCCTCTCGTTGTCGTGGGCATGCGGGGATGGAAAGACCAGGTCATTTCCAAACGCCTAGATGCCCTGGTGAGCAGCGGAAGAATAAGAGCCCTTGGGTACGTTTCAATCGACAAACTTCCGGTCATCTATGCTGGTGCAGCGCTATTTGCCTATCCGTCCATCTATGAAGGCTTTGGCCTGCCACCTTTGGAGGCGATGGCAAGTGGGGTGCCTGTAATTGCATCCAATCGTGCATCCCTGCCTGAGGTAGTGGGCAATGCCGGGGTGCTTATTGATCCGGAGGATATTGAGTCATTAGCCCAGATTATTGAATCATTGTTGGATGACCAAGGAAAATGTGAACAAATGGCCAAAATGGGCTTAAAACAAGCTAGGGGGTTTACGTGGAAAGCATGTGCTGAGAAGACCTTTAGAGTTTATGAAGATGTCTTGAGACAAGAGGGAATCTAATGTTGATATTAGGACGTGCCTTAAGATGAGAATTGGTGTTGATGCAAGACCACTCACTTATCAACTGACGGGCATTGGTGTTTATTTAAAACATATTCTTGATGAATTGCAGAAGATTGATCATGAAAACTATTATTATCTCATTTCCAATGGACCAATACATTATGATTTCAAGAATCTGAAATGGTTAAAAGTCGGAGGAAACTATAAGAAAAAATTAATAAGCACATTTTGGATGCAAAGCCAGGCACCCATCCTGGCATTGAAGTTAGGGCTAGATATATTCTGGGGGCCTAGACACCACTTGCCTGTATTATTGCCCCATAGAATAAAAACCGTGGTGACCGTGCATGATATTGTTCATCGGCTCTATCCAAACACAATGGCTTTGCGTAACTTGCTGGTGGAGCGGTTGTTGATGAGATGGTCTTTGTTACGGGCTGACTGTATTATAACCGATTCTCGATCCACTGCCTCAGATATTCAAAAGAGTTATAGAGTTGATTCGAAGAAAATAAATACGATTCATCTCGGGATACCTGTTTTGCCAAAAAGTACGACTGTTGACGCCAACACAAATACAGGTCTTCCCTCAAAATACTTTCTCTTTGTTGGTACGCTTGATCCCAGAAAAAATTTTGACCACATCTTTAAGGCATTTGAGCTGATACATCCGGGGAGTCAGGGAGTAGATCTTGTTATTGTTGGTGGAGAAGGCTGGAAGAATAAAGCGTTTCTAAGGAGGTTGAAAACGCATCCGCTGAGTCGTTGCATACACTTGACTGGGTATGTGTCTCGGGATCGGTTAGTATCCTTTTACAAAAAGGCCTTGTGCCTTCTTTTTCCCTCTCTATACGAAGGTTTTGGGTTGCCTATTTTAGAAGCCATGGCTTGCGGGACGCCAGTTATTACATCCAATGTTTCATCCATGCCAGAGGTGGCAGGAGAGGCGGCCCTGTTGGTGAATCCCTATGATGTAAGTGCTTTAGCAAAAGCTATGCAGGAAATAGTGATGAATGGTAAGCTCAGAGAGAGATTGAGAATAAAGGGCTTTGACAGGGCGAAGACGTTTTCTTGGGAAGACACTGCTCGGCGTGCCATTACGGCATTTGAGGAAGTGCATTCAGCGACAACTTCAAGAATTGAGAAATACAATCTTGCGAACCTGCTACCCCGGCTTGTGCAGGACGTTGCAAAAGCAGTTCCGCCCAACATACCCGATCCCGAATTGCTTAACTTGGCGAACGCGCTAAGCCGAATTCATACGGACGATGCCCCCAAACAACTGCTGGTGGATATATCGGAATTGGTGCAGCGCGATGCCGGAACCGGTGTTCAGCGTGTTACTCGAAGCATCTTAAGGGAGTTGCTAAAGCGACCCCCCGACGGATTTGTTGTAAGGCCAGTTTTGGCAACAATTGAATCTAAGGGATATTTTTACGCACGACAGTTTACTGCCCAATTTCAAGGGTTATGTTCTGACCAGCAAGATGAGTTGATTGATTACCGGCCCGGAGACCTGTTTTTGGGCTTAGATCTTCAACACCATACAACCAGGGTGCAAGAACACAATTTATCCTCGATGCGTCGTGATGGAGTCAGTGTCTATTTTGTTGTTTACGATTTACTACTCATTCATTTCCCGCATTATTGACCTCCACAGCATTCCGTGGATAAAGTGCATGCCGAGTGGTTACATGTAATCAGCCAATTCGACGGTGCTATTTGTATTTCACGCTCAGTTGCCAACGAACTTACAGATTGGCAACTGGCTCGTGGCCTAAAACGACTACGCCCATTCAAAATCGGCTGGTTTCACCTGGGGGCTGATATCGAGAATTCTTTTCCCACCCGCGGGTTGCCTGATGATGCCAACAATGTGCTTGAAGAACTTGCGCGTCGCCCGACATTTGTGACGGTTGGTACCGTCGAGCCGCGAAAAGGCCAGGCACATGTTTTGGGTGCTTTTGAACTGCTTTGGAGAGCGAACATAGACGCCAATATCGTTATTGTTGGCAAACAGGGTTGGATGGTGGAGGCACTTGTCAGCAACGTGCGCCATCATCCCGAGCTTAGCAAACGACTGTTCCGGCTGGAAGGCATCAGTGACGAATACTTGGAGAAAGTTTACGAAGCCAGTACCTGCCTAATCGCTGCCAGTGAAGGCGAAGGGTTTGGTTTGCCGCTCATAAAAGCTGCCCAGCACAAGTTGCCAATTATTGCACGTGACATTCCTGTTTTTCATGAAGTGGCAGGTGAACATGCCTTCTATTTTCAAGGAATGGAGCCAGCGAACCTTGCGGATGCCTTAAAAGACTGGCTGAACCTGCATGCGACAAATCAACATCCAAAATCGGATGGTATGCCGTGGTTGACCTGGAAAGAGAGTGCACAGCAACTTATCAATGCCATTCTGTTCGACAGTCGCTATCCGCAACAGCCGATCAATTAATAAAGGGAGAATTCATGTGTTAAGAAAAGTCATTCGTGGAATACGTCGGTGGCTGCGGAAAAAACCCGATGTGGTATTTCCCCTCACGCCTCCCATCCTTTTGCCGGCTGGTGTTTCGGAGCAACAATTATTCGATTTCGTAACTTCGGTAAGGGTACAGGATGCACCCGAAGCGGAACTGCTCGCCTACGGAACACACGATTTCCGTCGATTCGTTTATACCTGGGGCCTGGCGAGTGGCATCAAAGGGAACTGCTTTGAGTTGGGCAGCAACCCGTATTTCACAACCATGCTGCTCAAGCAATTCACCGATCTGGACATAAGCTTGGCGAATTATTTTGGCCATGAAAATAGCGGGGAGTACACACAGGTTGTCGATTATCACGATTTAAATAGCGGCGAGAAGCAAACGGAAAGTTTCACGTTTCAGCATTTTAACATCGAGAATGACCATTTCCCTCACGCTGAAGGTGAGTTCGACCTCGTGGTATTCGCCGAGATCATCGAGCATCTGCTTAACGACCCCTGCAAGGTGTTGCGGGAGATCAAGCGGGTGCTCAAGCCGAACGGAACCTTGATTCTAACTACCGCGAACGTGGCTCGGCTGGAGAACATCACCAGAATGATCAGTGGCGTAAATATTTATGACCCCTATAGTGGTTACGGGCCATACGGTCGACACAATCGCGAATATAACCGCCACGAACTGGGCCAGTTGTTGCGATTCGAAGGCTATGAGCCGACCGCCTGTTTTACTGCGGATGTCCATGCCAACAATGCCCAGCAATTCTGCAACGTTGAAGACATTGCAGAATTGCTGAAATTCCGCGAGTACGATGTGGGGCAATATATTTTCATTAAGGCGGTTGCCCGGCCCAACAGTTCAAGCACGAAAAGGAAATGTTTGGAGCTTGGCGCGAACCCGTACTTTACTACCATGTTGATAGCTTAGTCCACCCCTTTTTTTTGCGGGGGCTTTAAAACTCGATTCTGGTAAATGACGGTATATGTTGAAAGTTATAAACGCCGCAAAGCGACCGAAGATTTACCATCAAAACCAATAATCGCCGAAATAAAGTGGTACATGGGGAACTCTGTGCTAGAGGTTATGAAATGTTAGAAAATTTTAAATACTATATGCCGGGGTTTACTTCTTGTAATCAAGCAATAGTCTACGTTTCAGGCTTTTTCTTGAACAGGATAAAATATGTTAAAATATATAAAAAATCAACGAATTGATCGAAATAACGCGCTGACAGTGTTAGGTATTGCTTCGATTGTTTTATATCTGATTTTGGTAAATTACGGACTTCCATTTCTCACGATGGACGGTTTGGTCTCGGCAACTAGGTCGGTACCAGAGCAGCTGGAGGGTCTCCGTCTTTATGGGCGGTCACCCTCCTCGTATATAGGGCTCCTGATAGCTAAATTTCTGGAATTCCAAATTCCCGACATTCAAGGACTCACACCGAGGTTGTTTTCCATGCTTGTTTTGGTTGCAGGTGTTGTGCTCACCCTGCGCCGGATAGGGTTTGCAATAAATACCGCCATTCTTATAACTGGATTTGCCATCTTATCCCATCAGTTAGATTGGCAACATAATGGCTTAATAGCTTTTTTTGGCGTGTACAACCTGTTGTTGAGTTCCTTTTTGTTGGCTATATTTGTCTTTGAATCGGCAAAAAATAGGCAGTTAGCATTTGTAGTCACTTTTATATTGTGTATTATCTCTTTTGGCTCGGAGCTTTTTGTTGGGTTGGCGACAATTTATTTTTTATCTCACACGGCAATGGAGAGAAATGCTAAATCTTTCTATGCCAATCCGATGGTTTGGGCTGTCGCGTTATATTCGATTGGATACTTGTATTTGGTTTCAAAGGCTGATGCTGTCTTGCATCACGGTATGCAAAATTATCTAGCAGGCAGTTTAGGGCAACATAGTTATGTCGATATAGCCACTGCAACACTTTTGTACTTCATAAACTCCATTCCTTTATATTGGAAATTTGGCTTTTCGAATACATATTCAGCTTGGTTGGGGCTAACTGTTCTGGCGATGTTTATCTATGTGCTGGTAAAAAGTTTGAAGGGAATCTCTGCAGTTGAGGGTTTTCTAGTGGATGGCAGGGCGAAAACGATTAGTGCGGTACCGCTTATTTTGGTCATGTCAGCTCTAGTTATTGCGCCACAATTTCTGATGGCATTACAACCCATGAAGTATGAATG
>SDBU01004045.1_pt1 | contig 18301 bp, 9 predicted proteins | sample 2277071 | NCBI WGS metagenome assembly SDBU01 (sample SAMN10397929, study PRJNA504765) | marine sediment metagenome | isolation source: marine sediment core GS08_GC12, 126 cmbsf | place: Arctic Ocean: Gakkel Ridge, Loki's castle | collected 2008 | reverse complement strand
AGAGTGGTATAAAAGTAATATTGAACCTAGGGAAGGGGGAATAAACATAATTCTCCAAAAAATAATACAAAAAATAAATGATTTTTCGCTAAAGAAATATAGATAGTTCTACTCAAAAAAGTTCTTATTCCCGTTATAATACTTGGAATTACATGCGAAATAATGGGTTTATTCCTAATTTAGTAGGGGTATTTAACTGTTAAATTGTTATCTTAATTTGAATTTCCATTATTTTTCCTCGCCCCATTTTCATTAATCATTGGTAATAATGAAGAATATTTTATGTTGCTAATGTCAATTTTTACTAAGTAAAGGAAAAAAAATGGTTTATGAATCTAAAAAATAGGAAAAATAAGATTGTTGCCCAAAGATTTCTGTAATATTGATATTTAATGAAGCAGAGCCAAATATATCCAAAGTAGATTTAGTTGATATTGATCATAATGTCGTACATGAAACGGGTAACAACTAGTTGTTATTTAACCTTGTTTTTATCAAAATTTAAAACATATTTGAACGCTTTTATTTTTCAAAAAACGACCCCGAATCTAACTTGTTTTTTCAGTTGATTTTTTTGTCTCGAAAGAATTTATCCAGTGTTCAAAATTTTCGATTGAACAACTAAAAAGAAACTTTCTATTCTCACATTTATCCGTACAACTATTTAACCAATTTTTTAAACCTATAAAAATATTAGAAAGGAAATTATAATATATTTGAAAGTAAGACAAATTATAGCGTCATTATCCATCTTTTCTCTTATGCTGTCTAGACAAATATAACCTCGAGAATGATAATTAAGATGAAATTGTTAGATTTAATTCATGTGAATGCTGATGATATTAAAGATTTAAATGAATATGAGTCAGCAAAATTACTTGATAAATTATTTCGTTATGAACTTGAAAATAATACCTTAGAGGTTTCTTGTTTAACTTTTTCTTCAGATCCAAAGATCAAAGATCAGGGTATTGATGCTGTCATTACCAAATCATTACCAGCTGGCTTAAATATTCTACCTGCTGGAATATCAATATTTCAATTCAAAGCATCAAAGCAAGTATTTAATGTTAAAAAAGAATTTTGTAAAAAATCCAAAATAAAGAATGAATGGTATTTGAAACCTTTATTAAAAGAATTTTTAAAAAAAGGAGCTACTTATGTTCTGATTAACACTAAAGAAGTTTGGAATTATGCACAAAAAGAAGATAGAAAGATAAAAATAAAAAATGAATTGAATAAAATCGATAACGAATTGGAATTTCCAATTGAAATTTATACTGCCGATGATATTGCGAGATGGTGTGATAAATATCCAATTTTTAGAATTCACTTCAATAAATTAGCATTTGCTAAAAATTTTGATGATTGGCAAGAAGAGATTTTTGAAAACAGACTAACTGAGATAATAAGTACTAACACAATTAAAACTCTAATATTCGATTTTTTAAAAAAATTGAGAATGTCAGAAGAAAAACAACTAATTTTTAGAATTTTTGGTGCTCAAGGAATCGGGAAGAAAACATTTCTTAAAGATACTTTGAAGAAATTACCTAAGAGCCAAAAATCAAATGTTATTATTATAGATTCTAAAATAAATAAAATAGAAGATATTTCAAATACACTCTATTTTTTCAGCGTGACTTCCGGGATATTAGTTATACTTAATTGTTCAGATAAATGCCATAATGAAATTTCTGATAGATTAAATTCATCTAAAATGAAAAATATTGTATTAATAACTTTAAACTCACAAATATATATGAATAAGTCAAAAATTTTTAAAGGAACCGTAAGAATTGAAATTCCAAAGTGGAATGATAAAGATATTGAAGATTTAATTAAAAAAATTGATCCAAATATTCCTTATCATATTAAATCTCAAATAATTAAATATTCAGAAGGTATTCCCGACTTTATTTTAAGTATCTATAATATGCTTAAAAATAAAGAATATGAATTGTATAAATTGGATAATGTAGAGGAATTTTGCGAGTCTATAATGGAGTACTTAATAAAAGGTACTCGCTTTAATCAAGCAACTTTAACGAGAGTGTTAACAGGATTTTCCCTCTTTTCTTACTTGGGTTGGAAAAAAGCGGAATATAAGGAATATACTCCAGAAGGGGAACTTGGCTATAAATTTGAAGATAATAAAGAAAAGTTCTGTTGGATTCTTGGCCTTGAAGGAAGAGTATATGAGGTTGAGGAAATTTCATTATATCTATTAGAACGAAGAATTTTACGAATGAGAGGCCGATTCATTTATATTAATTTACACCTTCTAGCTGTTTTTTTACTTCAAAAACATGAAAGTAAAATAATGGAATTTTTCGATAAAATCCAAACTTTAAACGATAACCATTTTTTAAAGAGATTTCTTGAAAGATTAGGAGACTTCTCGTATAAGGATATTAGTAAAAAGATTGTAATTATCATATTGCAAAATGATTCTTTTAATGATTGGAGGAATCTTACTGATCAAAAAGTATCAAATATAATATTGCAGTTATCAAAAATAAACAATAAACTAATCGCTGAAAAACTTGATGATTTATTTAAAAATGCCGAATATAACGATTTAAGAGAGAATTTAACATCAAGAAGGGAATTAATATCCGCTCTTCAGCATGTTATTTGGGAAGAAGAAACTTTTGAAGAAGGCATGAATGTATTATTAAAATTAGCAATTGCTGAAAATGAAAGTTATGCAAATAATGCAACTGGAATCTTTTGTGAAAAATTTCCACTTTATTTACCTGACACTTCTGCATCTTTGAATAATAGGATGAATTATCTTAAGAAATTAAATGAAAACGATGATAAAAGAGTGATATTACAACTTTTAAATGCCTTAACAAAAGTTTTTAGTACAAGATACTATTCTAGAACTATTTATGCTGAAATCCAAGGATTTAAACCATTACATAAAGAATATACGCCGAAATCAAGAGAGGATCAATCTACTTATATTAAAGAAGGATTTAAGCTTCTTAAAAAGCAATTAAAATCCTCAATTTTAGAGGTTAGAAATATTTCTTTTGAAATTTTGAATAATACTCAAAATATTACTCTATTCCTTAATTTAGGATTTTGGGGTGATATTAAATACTTCTGGAGTGAATTTATAAACATTACGGAACAAAACAAATTCAAAATTTTAGATATTATTAGAATAATTGTACATCGTGAGATATCAAGAATTGAAAGTATAAAGAATCAAATAAAAAATGGTTTAAATAATCCTCAATTCAAATCTAGCATCAAAGACTTATCTCTAATCAACATTATTGAAGAAATCGAAACAAATATCCATTTAAAAAAAGAAGAGATTAAAGAATTTGACGAAGAAAATTATTTAAACATGTTGATTGATGATAAATTAAAGTCGATCCAACAAGATTTTTCTGATATTGAAAAATTTGAACAAGAAATAAAAGCTTCCTTTAAATTATTAGATGAGATTCAAATGGCTTTAAAGAATATTGATCATTGGTTTTCTAAAGGTTTAAATTATGATGAATATATGGAAAAACAAGGTAAAAAATTAGCTCAGAAGATTTATACAAATATTAAAGAATTTAATGATATAGTTAGATTTTTAATTACGAGAGACGATTATTTAGTATTCTTTGTTGGTTGGGAATTTGCAAAACTCGATGATAAATTTGAAAAATGGGATTTAATAAAAGATATTTTTATAGAGAATAATGAAACGAGAAAAACAGAATTTGTTAGAGGATATTTAACAGATTTTAGAATTAATAAACCAAAAAAATACAATGATTTAATCGACGAAATTAAAAATCAAGAGGGATTAACCTATGATTTATTTGATTTTGCAATAAGAAAAGGGTTAGATAATTGGTCAATAGATTTAATTATAGAACTATTTGAGAATATGATAATTAAAACTAATGACTTTCTTAAATTTGCGCATCCTCATACTCTTAAATCATTAGAAAAGGATCAGGTAAAAAAATTATTAAATTTTTATTTTAAACAAGTTAAAAATCCTTTAGATGTTGGAAGGGGCTCATTTAGGGAGTATCTATTCATTCTGGAAGATTATTTAAAAAAAAATAAAGATTTTATTTCAGAAATAAAAGATCTTCTAATGAGTATAATTATTTCATTTGAAAATTTTGAAGATGAAGAAGTTATTGATTCTGAATATTCTCTAAAAATACCACGTCACTTAAATTTATCAAGATTTTGGAAAGATCTTGTAATTCTCTTTATTGAAGAATTTCCTGATACGATTGTAATAATTAGAAAAAAAATATTAGATAACCTAACCAAATTTCCAACTTTAGTATCCCAACCAGATATACAAGAATTATTTATTAAATTTTTCGAAAAAGATGAGGAAGGAACATGGATGGATTTCAAAGAGAAATTTTCGGACGAATCAGGTATCCATCTGTATTATCAATTTTATTTTAATCATAAATTTCTATTTAAAATTCCTGAAGATTGGATTATAAACCTGTGCAAAAAAGATCCTGAAAATTATCCACCCATTATAGCTAAGATATTTGATGAAAATCTTAGAACATTTAATACACCCCCTCTAATTATGGTAAAACTAATAGAAAACTTTTATGATAATAAAAGGTTAAGATATGATTTAATTAATTCCTTTGCTTCTGGTGTTCGTATGTTTCTTGCTGGAAGATCCGCTGGAGTAGTTTATTCATATATACGAATTTTAGAAAATTGGGATAAGATATCAAGCTCAATAAAATTTAGAAAGTGGATAAGAGAAGCGATACAATATCTTAGTGATGAATCTAAGCGATTAGAAATGTGGGATGAAGAGGAATTTTTACAAACTCAAGATACTACTAAAGAAGATGAAGAACATGAAAAGGATTATTCTTATAAAAAGGAATCTTGGCTAAATTCAATTAAAGACAAATATATTGGAAAATCAATCGCTTTCACTAATAGAGAAGGAGAATGGGAAGTGTTAGCAGATTCGAGCAATGAAGAAGATCTCCTTAAACAATTAGAAGGATTATATGAAAAAAAAGAATTAGAAAAAAAGTATAAAGTAAGATTTCGAAAATTTTAAGCGAAAAAAAATGTTAAAAGAATCAGATATTTTAGAAGGAATTGATTTTAAAGGAAGATTAAGATTCAGTATAAATTACTTAGAGATTTGGTATAATGAGGAATTCCAAAAAATTCCAGAATTTAATTCTGGTATACAATCATTAGGCGATCCCATAACTCTAAAATATGTCTTATTTGATACGGGGAACAAAGAAGGGAATTGTAATTTGACGTATCATTATTTTCAGAAATTTAATAAAAAGTTTCCTCAGATAAAGTTTAATCCTAAAGAGGGAGAAACAAAAAGAAGTAAAGAAAGAGAAGTATTTTGTTTTTATAATAAAGTAGAATTTGAATCGTATATAGGATTTAGATATTTTGAAGATAATGATTATTCTTCTGAGCAGATTAGCGATAAGATTGAAAATGATTTTCCTCCTGAGTGGATTAACCGTATAAATATTGGAATAGATAGTATTCTACAATTTATAAGTATAATTTACCCTCTCCACCTAAAAAATCGTACTGGTAAATTTTTATGTCTGTAAGTAAATATTAACCCTTAGTATACGGTAAAAACAATGTTAAACTCGATTGACATATCAATGGGGATTCCTTTTAGAGATGAACTAAGATTTGATTTAAATGAATATATTCTTAAGATAGAATATCAAGATGATTGGCCAATGATGCGAAAGATTGTATCAATACATAATAAAATTCCAATAATATTAGAAGATACATTATTTGATACGGGAAATGAATCCAATTCTTGTAGAATTCCTGGTTTTTTCTATAAAGAGTTTAAAGAAATATTTTCTGGAATAAAATTTAATCCCCATCCAGGTAAGACCAGAAAAAGCAACAAACCAATTAAATTCCGTTTTAATGAAATGGTTGAGTTTGAAACACATATATTATTTTTTTTTGGAGATATTCCATCAAATCAGCTTAACAGTATCAATATAGGTATTGATGCATTACTTCAATTTATAAGTATTATATATCCTTCTAATTCAGAAAAAATAAGAAATAAATTTGTATGCTATCATCGACCAACCTAAAAGCTTTTTTAACCAAATTTCTTTATGTATTGAGTTAAATTCAAGCGTTTTATAAAATTTCATAAATTTAATTTAATCTTATTTTGTTTTGATTTCGTTAAAGTCTACATTAAACGCGTCTTCATCTCCTGTATTTTGTAAAGATAAACGCATTTCTATTGTTTCGCCAGCATCAATATTTCCATCATTATCTCCTTGACTACTCCCAGAATTGTCGTCATCAATTTGAAAGCTAAAAAAACTAAGTTGGGGTCCTGGATTAGATGTTTTCAATATATCATCGTAATTGATTAAATCTTTTGGATTAGTAGAACGCCAATCAGTTCTATTAGATATTAATAAGTAAGGTGAAATAATCATTGAGACTATTAGAATCCAAAGGTATAATTTAAAAAACTTATAGCTTGTTGAACTTTTTTCACCACTCCAAATACTATGGTTAAATGGTAATAAGTTAACGACTCTCCCAGAGTCAATAGGCAACCTTTCCTCACTCCAAACACTAAATTTAAGAAATAATAAGTTAACGACTCTCCCAGAGTCGATAAAGATATTGGAAAAAAGAGGAGTTTGTCTCAATATTTCTTAAAAAAAATTGTTATGTCTTTCTGATGGATTTTATTTTCTAAAACTTGTAGAAAATATTTTAATAGCAAGGTAGAGAATTTCCAGACCTTCCAAATGAGAGAAAATATTATAGCTTAGCTTTCCTTTAGTTTAACTTCGACATTAGGCAAATATTTCAAAAGAATTACTTCTAATTTTTTGCCTAAGAATTCCCATTCGCAATTCCATTCTTGTTTCTCTATTTTAGTTAATTTTTTTGGACTTTTTGAGTCCCAGGCAATAATTAGAGAGGTTTGCTCGGGACTATGTTCATGCGTAGCATAATTCTCTAAGATATATTCCACTTCTATAGCTTGAAACAATTTTTTCTCTGAAAAGTTTTTTTTTTGATACTCTGCGATAACATCCATACCTATTTGTTTTGTATGTTCAAGAGTTTTAAAATAGTAAAAAGGAAAAGCTTTTAATGCTTCTAATTTCCATAAGATTGCTAGCGTATCGTTTTCACTTTTAGGTTTTTTATGAATTATTTCATTCTTATAGAAGACCCATTTTTGATTTTTACTCAATAAGGCCTCTTTTCTTTTATTTAAGCTTTCTCCTAACTTCTTTTTTTGAAGCTCACGCCGAAAGGTTACCCATTCTTTATAATCGGCTGTATTCATAACTTCACGATAAGCTTTTATAAGAACTTTTTCAAAAAAGATATTTTTATTTCTTACATCTGGAACAATTCTACTTCTTGCAATATCAGTATCTATTTCGTCGCACTCTACAACAAATCTACAAAATTTATAGTATAGTTCAAAATTTTTTGGCTTATATTGATTGAAATCTAGATTAAAATAAGGAATTCCTTTCCAGCTATAAGATAATCCTAAACCCATACTGGTTATATTTCGACCACTCAAACCAAATTCACTCGTTTCTAAGACATAGCCTCCTTTAAGTATTACAGTTATTTCATCGCCCATCTTATTTTTTTCTTTAATTTTAATTGGCGGGTAAATTAACCCAATTTTCTGGCTCTCAGAATGATGCCCTTTTTTGTCAATCCAAGGAAATCCTATGTTAAGTTCTTCATCCCTTCGATCTGGTGTATTTAATATTATTTTAGGAAAGCCTTCTTTAAGTCTTTCTGGTTTGGTATATCCTATTAGTGTTCTAAATTGTAGGTATTTTTTTAATTTTTCAAAATTTCGATATTCTGGAAATGAAGATCCACCACTATACCCACTGACGCGAATAATAGTTCCATGTTCGATATCTTCTATTGGATTATCCTTATAAATTACTGGTCTAGGCATTTCTGGTTTTTTCTTTTCAATTAATTTATTATACCCATTATCTACTACTACTTTATAACTTTTGCCGCTTATTGTTTTAGTCTCAATCTCAAGTTTTCTACTTAGATACATTAATTTAGATCCAAGACCTTTAAATCCAAATTCATCTGTCTCAAGTCCTTCTGCTCCACTATAAGATAAGTTAAGAAATCTATCTAATCGGCCTTGTTTTTCAGGTTCTTTCTCACCTGTATAGTCCATTCCGATACCATCATCTTCAAAAATGAAGGACCATCCATATTTTCCATCGTAAAAAATAGTTATTTTGAAATACGACGCTTTAACTTGTTTTGAGCATGAATTTGATAATGCTTCTCTAATTATATCAAGGTAATGGCCTCTATTTTGTACAACTTGTTTAATTATCGATGTGCCTATAGAGATTTCATGTTCTGTTGATTCAAATATTTCAGCCATTTTTATTCAATTCTTAACTTTAACTTCTATGTATATTATGTTTTATTATATAATAATTTTGTAATTTAAGACCGACAATAATCATGCAAAAAGTAAGAAGGAATTATATAGAAACGCGTGCACCATTTCTTCAATGAGCTTTTTTTTTAGGATTATATCTCTTTCAATATCTTGTAAACTATTATTTTCCTTAAATTATTTTAATGCTTTATTCAAAATCTCTTCATGTAAAACTTTTTTTTGTCTTCAATTAACTCTTTGATTTCTATAAGATTTTCGTTATTTTGTAAGAAATTTTCGCAATAGTCTAAAAGATCCTTCAGCTTGGCTAATAATTAAAGAAAATGAATCTTAAATTAAGAAAATAAGAATAGTAGGAAAATTAGTTAAAAAAGGTGAGGATTAAATTAAAAAATTTAAAGAAAGCTCTGATAAAAAATTTATTATCTGGTTTGAAGAAGAAGGGAAAGGGTCAATTAAGAATGCTTATGGGGGAGTTTTTTCTTATGAATCAAAATATGCTTTTCAAGAGGGGGGAGCTAAAGGCTGGGCTCAAAATAAAAATAAGAATGTTCTTATACAAAGAGGGCGGAGAATATGGAGAGCCACACCTGAAGGCAAGATTGAAGAATTGATAGAAAATGACCATTATACTATAATAAAAGAATCAAACAGAAAGAAAAAGGATTGGTTTTAATCTCAAAACTTTAATATTCAACAAAAAAAAAATTTCAAATTTTAAACATTCTACATTCTTAAAAAGTAGTAAATATGTAATAGGCTATTCAGAAATAGTAAAATAAATTATTCCACGCTTAATAAAGCTTTTTAAAAGGCATTTAGGATTAAAGTTCGTAAAGATAAAGAAATCAAAATGTTCACTGGCCCTACAATGAATTTTTGAAATCATAATAATCATAGATAAAGGACTATTTTTTTAAAAGGATATGGTGATTCTTAATGAAAATTCCAAAAAAGGTTCAAAAACTTTTCAAACTTGCGAAGAAGGAAATTGAAAATAGGAGATATGAAGAAGCACTATTAATTTTGAATAAAACATTAAAAATTTATCCTAGTTATGCCGAAGCTATGAGTTTACTTGGTTATGTGCATTATAAACTTAAATTCAAATTTTTATCAAAAAAAGAAGTATTTGACTTATCTAATAAATCAATAAGTATAAATGATCAATCTACAATCGTTTGGCATCATATGGGGAATGCATATAGTTTTTTAAATAGATTTGATGAAGCAATTGATTGTTATAATAAAGCTAAAGATCTAGGATTAGTAGATGCAGAATTTTGGAATAATTTTGGAATTGCATATTTAAAATTAGAGAATTTTGAAAAAGCTCTTTTATATTTTAATAAAGCTATTAATGCTAATCCTAATCTTTCCCCGGCGTTAAATAACATTGGTCATTATTATTTATTGAAAAAAGAATATCAAAAAGCAATTCAATTTCTTGATAAAGCAATTCAAATCGATCCTAATTATTCAGCACCTTGGAGCAATAAAGGTAATCTATATGCAGAAAAAAAGGACTATGATAAAGCTTTAGAATGTTATAATAGAGGTCTTGAAATTGATTCAGGGGATCCACGATTATTAAATAATCTTGGTGCTCTTTATCTTTCACAAAATAAATTTGAAAACGCATTAGAATTTTTTAAAAAGGCAATAAGTATTGATCCATCATCAGGAGATCCTTGGGTGAATATCGGAGCAATCCATTCCGAGTTATCGAACTTTAAAAAGGCTCTTGAAAGTTATGATAAAGCTATAGAATTAGACCCTAATTTATACAAAGCATGGTATAATAAAGGCAATTTATATATTAAAATATTTGATTTTGTTAATGCAATTTCTTCGTTTAAAAAAGCTCTTGATTTAAATCCTTCTTTTCAATGGGCATGGACAAACTTAGGTAATGCATATTTTCAAATTAAAGATTTTTCTGAGGCTAAGAGATATTATAAAAGAGCAATTGAATTGGAATTCAATCCTATAACTGAATGGTTTAATTTAGGAAATGTTTACCATTATGAAGGAAAATTCATTAAAGCAATAAAATCTTATCAAAAAGCATTAGATTTAGATGCTAATTATGGAGCAGCTTGGCTTAACCAAGGAATCTCGTATTTATTAAATAACGACTACGATATGGCCATAACTTGTTTGAAGGAAGCAATCAAGACAGATACAGAAAAATTAGGGGCATGGGGGAATTTAGGGATTGCCTATGAGTCTAAGAAAGAATTTGATAAAGCAATTGAATGTTATCAATATGTATTGAAATTAGATCCTAATGACATTTTGGCTCTTAATAATATTGGTCATGTATATAGTAACATGGGTAATTTTAAAGATGCGATTCGGTTTTTCAAAAAAGCATTAAAAGTTAATCCAAATTATGTTATAGCATTAGATAATCTAGGTTACGCTTATTTTTATAAAAAGGATTATGATAAAGCCGCTGAATTTTATCAAATTGCAAAGGAAATTTTTCCTTATACTCCAGAAATATGGATTAATTTAGGAGTTGCTTATAATCAGTTAGGCAACTATCAAGAGGCATTAAATTGTGTTAAAAAAGCTATTGAATTAAATCCAAATGATTTGATAGGTCATATGAATTTGGGGGTTTTGTTGATAAATAATTTTAAATATTCTGAAGCTCTAAAAGAATTCGATATTGCGATAGCTATTATTCAAGAAAAGGGATTTTCAGATTATTTAGATCAAGTCACTGAGCTTAAAAATTTAGCTTTTAGTGCATTAAAATTAAAACCCGATTTAGATAAAATAGATGAAAAGGTTCAAGAATTAAAAAATATTAATCAAATTATACCATTAACTAAGAAAATTTCAGAAATTTATTATGAATTTGTATCTTTCCTTAACAAAGTTAACCAAAATAATCTCCCAATCAATACAAGAAGTTTATTAAATGCTAAATTTCATCTTTTCGAATATTTATTTAAAATTTTATTTTTCTATGAAACAAAATCCGAAAATTTAAAGGAAATACAAGAATTATTCGGATCAAACACTAGATTCATCAACTTTTTCTTTGCAGTTCAAAATCTCAATGATCTAATTCAAATTTTGAAAAGTTATAATAATCTTGAAGAAATCTCATCAGAAAATCAAGAGAAAATTATTACTGCAGTACAATCATTTGAAAATTTAGATGGAGAATTAACTGAAGTTATTACAGGAAGCATGAAAAGACAACAAATCTTAATCAAACCCTCTCTTGCAAGAAAACAATACAACATAAATCAAGTAAAAATAAAGAATTTTAAAAATAATTCTATTAAAATCTCTATAGTTCAAATTGATTACGAGATTTCACCTACTCTACCTTTTATATTACAAAATAGAGAAAAAATACAAGAGAAAATAATAAAAGCATTGGAAATAGCAGAAAAAAATCAAATTGACATAATTTGCTTTCCAGAATTATGTTTAAATGATGAAATTTTTGAAGAAGTTAAGAAATTTGATGATATAATAATTATCGCTGGCACTTACTATAATAAAGATAATTACAATATGTGTCCAGTTATAATTTATGGAGCAGTCTACCCTATTTTCAAAATAAATCCTTCTTACTTCGAAAATGAGATAGTTAAAGGTTTTAGTATGAAAAGTGGTTCAGAAATTAAAATATTTCAAACAAACGATAATAAATTTCGATTTGTAGTGTTAATTTGTCTAGATTTTATCCAAGAATATCGTTATTTTGTTGATGGAGAAAATAAAGTTGATTTTATATTTGTTCCCTCCTATAATCCTTCAAGAAGGAAATTCCAACGAAATGCAGATGTTTTATGCGAAACGTATCAAGTAGATGTTGGTATAAGCAATCTAACAGAAAAAGAGATGAAATTTGGAGGATCTTGTTTTATTTGTTTTGAAAATCGAGGTTATTTTGATTCTTTAGTTAAATCTAGCATAAAGAAAAGTGATGAGATATTATATAAAGTTATAGAAGCTCAAAAAGAATCAATGTTAATTATTGATTTAGAACCGAAAGAAATAAAAATTTCTAAAACGCCCGAGACAATTCCCAAAATCTTAAGAATTGATATTAAACAATACGACGGTAACAATTGGATAGATTTACTTTAATGAACAAATTTTTTATACAAAAAAAATTTAATTGCATATTTATAAACTCAAGTTTCCCTATCCCGTTATTTAAAATCGCAATCTTGCCATTATGTCCATTTTTATCAATCAGGAACCACATGTAAGGCAATCTATTTCTTTAATGTATATCGTCCCATTCCTTTTCAGCCTTATTGCAATCCTTTATTACTAGATAATGTTTTTCTCTTTTCCAATTCTACTAGTAATCCGCTAATGTCTCCAAAGGACTTATTTAAGTAATTTTCCCCTTCTTTCAAGTTTTTAAAAAATTAAAGCTTAAAATTATCTGTCTAAGATATTAAATTCTTCTGTAGAAATTGCGATATTACAATATCGACACATAAAACTATCACCACTAATAAATTTCCGAGCGGTTTTTTCTAACACTTCATCTCCACAATAAGGACAAAGATAAGATAGAATTGAGGTTTTTATATCATTATAAATTAGAGTCTTATCGAACATATTTTCTTTTAACACTCTTTCTTTAATTCTATAATTTATCTCAGCTAAAAAAGAAGTTAATTGTTCTTGAGTATTTCCCCCTACTTCAAGGTGAAATAATTCAAATTTTTTCCCCATGAATATATGAACTACCAAACGATTCTTTTTTATTTTTGTCTCCCCATAAAACCATGCTTGGTAGTAGGAATTGTTATTCACGAATTATTCCATCTTTTAATGTGCCTTATTACAAATACTCCAGTTGAGAGTGTAAAGCTATTAGAGAAGTTTAATATTCTTAGATTTTAATTTTTTGATTAAAAATAAACTCGTTCCAAAGATAACACTAAATAAAATCGTTAGTTCATATCCCAAAATTGCATTATCAAAAGGACTTCCATCATTCTCATTATCTTCATTTGGAGCAAACTTAATTAGACTTACATTTTCAAGTTTTAAATTTTCAGCATGGTCCTTCGCATAAATTCTAATAATAATCGTATCATTATGAGATGTTCTGTTCCAAAAGACGGTAAAGTAGGAATTTGGTAGTTATATTAATTATCTCGATGAAATTAATAATTAATTGATCAATTATACGCTAGAGAGTTAAGTCCGAGAGATTTACGCTCTTATATTATCAATGAAAAGGCTCGGAACTTGGAAGAGTTAGCTGACTTAGTCTTCTTCTTAGTTGACCAAAATCAAACAAATATTACTGTAGAAAACTTATCAGAAAACTGTTCAGAAAAGAATACATCTAAGGAAATACAAGAAAATGCTGAATTACAAGAAAAGAATAAATTTTTGGAAGAAATAGGTGTAAGGTTTAATTCCATAGTAAATAGACTCATTAAAAAGCAAGAACCCTGATTTTTATAATTTATATTTTTGCCTAAAAAAAATAATTCCTTAAAAGCAAGACCAGAGTTAAGCAGATGAAGGCAGATGAGCTCATCTCTAAGTTAAACCCGATTATTAGAGGATGGGCTAATTATTACTGCTATAGTAGTGCAAAAGAGACATTCAATTACATCGATTATCGAATATGGAAGATGTTATGGCAGTGGTGTTTACGACGCCACACAGATAAGGGGAAACAATGGATAAGGCACCGATATTTCATGAATATTGATAGGAGAACATGGATTTTCGGAGAACGAAAAGAGAATGTATTGCTTTTTAGTAGATCTTTCCGAGCGGGCATGAAATATACTCCTGTAAAGGGATATAATAGCCCGTATGACGCGGACTTGCATGAATATTGGAGTAATCGACATGGAAAATCCTGGCGTGAAGCAACACCAATGTGATCATTTCCTATAGAAACGTTCGAGGTGACTTGGATTGTTTCGGGGAGATTGTGAGAAGCATGAACCAAAGGAATATGGTGACATAATGCGGGTTCTTGAGGCGCGAGCCCCGTGCAGGGAAACTTGCACGCGGGGTTCCTAAAAGAGGAAGAGGATGGCAACATCCTCTCCTTATTTAACTAGCTTATAAATAAAAATATAACCAGATTATGTAAAAATAATTAGGAAATTTACGCGCAACTCGCTTCGGTGCGCTATAACATTTTGGCCCATTTAACATGGAGCCTTAAGTTATTGTGGTTATCCTTACAGTTTGCATTTTCTGTCTTAACTAAAAGCTTTTATTTTGGTCTTTACTTAAATGTAAAATCTTATATTTAGGATTTTCCTTCTTTTTATACAATCCAAATTATTTATAGAAATCAATTTCAAAATGTTAGATAAAAAAAGTAGAATTAAAGTTTTAGTTCACTTATCTTTCTTATTAATCCCTTTTTTAATTTTTTCAATTATTTCGCAAACCTATACAAATCAAGAGGAACCAGACTACAACAGTGATAGTGTAAAGAGTCCTAAAAATTCAGGATATTGGGACGAAAGCGACGTTTCTTTTATATATATTGATAATAACTGGTCTTTAGCCGCAAGCAATCTTGACTGGGTTCAAGGTGGAGATGGCTCGTGGGGAAGTCCTTACATTATCGAAAACGTTACCATTGACGCAGGTGGTTCTGGTAACGGTATACTAATTGAAAATTCAAACGATTATTTTATAATCAGAAATTGTACGGTATATAATTCTGGAAGTGGATTTTGGGATGCCGGTATTAAGCTAGAATCAGTTAGTAATGGAATATTAATCAACAACAACTTTTCAAATAATATTCATGGGATAATTTTAGACTACAGTTATAACATCACAGTTTCAGGAAACACCGCAAATAATAATCATTTATATGGGATATATTTATCTGGTAGTGATAACAACACGGTTTCGGGAAACAACGCAACAAACAATTGGTTCGGGACATATTTATCTGATAGTGGTAACAACACAGTTTCGGGAAACACCGCAGATAACAATTTTGAGGGGATAAATTTATATAATAGTAATGATAACACGGTTTCGGGAAACAACGCAACAAACAACGATAAAGGGTTACAATTAGCTAGTAGCTATAACAACACGGTCTCGGGAAACGACACAAATAACAACACTAGTTATGGGATACGATTAGCTAGTAGCTATAACAACACGGTCTCGGGAAACGACGTAAATAACAATGCTGCAGGGATAGGTTTAAATAGTAGCTATAACAACACGGTTTCGGGAAACAACGCAACAAACAATGATAATGGGATATATTTGGACGCTAGTGATAATAACACGATTTCGCAAAACACTGCAAATAACAACTTATTTGGGATATATTTATCTTATAGCTATAACAACACACTTTGGGGAAATAATATGACTCAAGGTGGAGTATATATCGATGGTTATTCCAAAGAACATTTTTCTTCACATAATATTGATACTACAAATTTAGTGAACGATAAACCTGTGTATTATTATGCCAACGAAATTAGTTTAGGAACGTATAATTTTACGTTTGCAGGAGATCCAGGTCAAGTGATATTAGCCAATTGTAGTAATTCAAATGTTTCTAATTTAAATCTCTCATATGCTTCAATGGGGATTTCATTATTTTATTCTGATAACAACACGGTTTCGGGAAATACCGTAAAGAACAACTTATTTGGGATAATTTTGATCAATTCAGACGAGAATAGATTGATGGATAACATCTGTAATTCAAACGCTTACGAATCAATCTATTTATCTGGTTCTCACAATAATGAGTTGGCAAACAACAATGCATTGAACAATGAAAATTATGGAATTCATTTATCTGGTTCCCATAATAATGAATTAAGAAACAATATTGCATCGAACAATGGTCTTGATGGAATTCATTTAACAGGTTCCCACAATAATGAGTTGAGAAACAATGATGTATCGAACAATTTTGCTAGAGGAATTCACATAATGCATTCGAGTAATACTAGAATAATTGAGAATACTGCTAATTCAAACTTTTATGGTATTGCCCTCTTTTCTTCTTATAATAGTACCTTAAGCAGAAATGCAATGTTAAACAATGGATTCACGGTTTCCGGCTACTGGTACTGGTGGGTTACTGGTGAATACGATGATTTCATTCAAAATATTGACACATCAAACACGATAAATGGAAAACCCATATACTATTGGATAAATCAGCACGATAAACAAGTGCCTAGCGATGCCGGTTATGTAGGAATCATTAATAGTACAAATATTATTGTGAAGGACTTATCATTATTTAACAATGGTGAAGGAGTGCTAGTTGTCAATTCAAACAATTTAAGAATAGAAAATGTATATCTCTCTCAAAATTATATTGGAATTAGAATTATTCACTCATTTAATAATGTTCTATCAAGTAACACTATATTGAGTAATCCTTATGGAATTGAAATTGATACTTCCTCACAGAATACATTAACAAATAATATCATTCAAGATAGTGCTTATGATAGTTTGTCTGTTGATGGTCGCAAACTTTCTGATTTCATGCAGAATATTGATACCTCAAATATAATTAATGGTAAGCCCGTGTATTATTGGATAAATAGGCAAAATGAGCAGGTACCAAGCGATGCTGGATATGTGGGATTAGTCAATTGTAGCAACATTATTGTAAGGAATGTGAGTTTAAGTAATACTGCTCAAGGAATAGAACTTGCTTATACTAACTATACAAGAATAGTAGATGTCGACGCTTATGGAATAGTTCTTATTCATTCATTTTACAACACAATAACTAAAAACGTTCTTCACTCGTATAGATTGCCTGCAATTACCTTTAAAGATTCTTCTGAGAACTATATTTATTTCAACAATTTTATTGATCTCGATCGTAGTTTTATATATATTTGGGGAGATTCAAACAATGTATGGAGATCACCTACAAATATAACCTACAACTATAATGATACTATTCACATTAACTTCTTGGGTAATTATTGGATTGACTATTCTGAAAATGATCCAGACGAAGATGGAATTGGGGATACTCCTTACAACATAGACGGAGATAAAGATTATTATCCATTGATGGAACCCTTTGAGAATTATTTACCTGCTGTGAATAGTCCTAATGACATTTCTTATGAGGAAGGTACGACCGGTCATAGCATAAGCTGGACTGCGTTTGACAATAATCCGGGTACCTATGTGATATATAGAAATGATATAGAAGTTGATTCTGGTTTGTGGACTTCAGGCATCCCGATAACGATTAACGTGGATGGTCTCACCGTTGGCTCTTATAATTACACTATTAATGTCACATATAGCTTGGGCGACTCTATTTCAGACACGGTTATTGTGTTCATAGAAGATACTACCGCCCCCTTCGTGGATAATCCCGGCAATATCACATATGAGGAACACACAACCGATCATAACATAAGCTGGACTGCTACTGATAATAATCCGGGTTTTTATGTGATATACATGAATGAAATAGAAACTGACTCTGGTTCGTGGACTTCCGGTGTCCCGATAACGATTAACGTGGATGGTCTCACCATCGGTTCTTACAATTACACCATTGTGGTTTCGGATGTATATGATAACTCTGCAACGGACACAGTTATTGTAATCGTAGAAGATATCACAGAACCCGTCGTGGATAGTCCCGACAATATCACGTATAATGAGGGAGATGCGGGTAATGAGATTTCCTGGACGGCGAATGATCTAAACCCCGCTACCTATTCAATTACTAAAGATGGAACAGAAATCGAGTCCGGTAATTGGGTCGTCGATGGACAAACGTTTACGGTTGATGTTGACGGGCTTTCCTATGGAACCTATACTTAC
>SDBU01004044.1_pt1 | contig 18301 bp, 19 predicted proteins | sample 2277071 | NCBI WGS metagenome assembly SDBU01 (sample SAMN10397929, study PRJNA504765) | marine sediment metagenome | isolation source: marine sediment core GS08_GC12, 126 cmbsf | place: Arctic Ocean: Gakkel Ridge, Loki's castle | collected 2008 | reverse complement strand
CGAATGGACTGATAAAGCTACTCCTTTAGATTGGACAAGGTTAGAATCTCAAGATCCATACGGAAAACTACATAAAGTTAATTTTATGTATCTTATGAAAAAATGGTTATAATTGATTTGCATTTTCTTGGCTATCTTTAAGATATAAAAAACTTTTTAGAATAGTTTTTCGACTAATTTTTAATCTACAAACCATTTCATTATGAGTTAAACCTAAAGCTTGCAATTCCTTGATTTTTGGTGCAAGTTTTTGATATAAATGTATATTATTTTTATAAGTAATTTTAATCTGGACGGGAATGAGAGACATGGTACGAATTGGTTGCTGCCGCGTCCGAACATTCTTTGCTTGTTCTATGATAAGATTTATTGCCATTATTATTTCCTTAATAGGGATTTATATATTTTATTCAAATGGTCTATCTGCTATTTCAGAAATTATGAACAAATACATGGATATTCCTCAACTTTGTGTTGGATTGGTTAGAAACAAAATATTACTCGAATAATAAAAAAATGTGGAATAAAAGGAGATAAAATGAATAAAAATTTTTATAAATTAGTGTTCTGCAGTTTAGCGATTGGTGGTTTAGTTAATAGCCTTGCTGCTATTGAATCTTCTGCAATTTGGATGCAAAAAATCGCGAAAATTAAGAATGCCCCACATGACCATAATTCAATTCCAAATTCCTGTTTATCAAAAAAACTTCGGTCTTATATTAAGGAAATATCGGCACTACATCAAGAAGGAATTTTGGATGGTGAATTCCTTGTTGCAAAAGGTTCTAAGGTTCTTTTGGATTTAAAAAGTGCTGATGTTGCTGAAATTGCTGTAGATACTATAGGGGCTCCACAGTTTATGATTGGATCTACATCTAAACAATTTACTGCTGCAGCCCTATTAAAAGCTCTTTATGAAAATATGGCTCATGGAGAGTCAGAAACTGAAAAAACAGCCGATGTTAAAAGACTTTTACATTTACCTCTTTCTCATTTTCTTCCAGAAGATGCCGTTATTTGGGAAGGTGTTATGCCGGCATGGGCTAATAAAATAAATTTGCATCAGCTTCTTTCACATACTTCAGGCCTTCCTAATTTTCCAACTTTGCCTGAATTTCATGCTATGAATAGTTTAGGTAAGCAAGCATTAGAAATCCCTCATTCTAAAGCAGAAATCATGAAAATTGTATTGAAATACCCATTAAATTTTACCCCGGGATCAAAATTTTCATATTGTAATACGGGTTATCTCTTGACGGCTGAAGTGATAAGTGCAATTACAGGTATGCCGCTATCTCTTTATCTTAAAAAAGCATTCTTTGATCCCTTAGGACTATTATCTACCTTTAGTCCCGAAACTGGAAATTCGGTTCAATTACGGGAATTTGCCCCATGCTTCACTAGACTGATTCCTCAATATTCCTATGATCCTGCTTGTGATCCAGCAATTTTGCACCCCCCCTTTTATTTAGATGATGTGAGTTGGGTTCAAGGTGCAGGATCTATCATTTCTACAGCGCCTGACTTGCTAAAATGGAATATAGCTCTTCACCTAACAAAAACAATTTTACCAAATGTTCTTTATGAGCTTTATATTACAAAAAACTTAAATGACTATGCCTATGGTATTTGTTTATTTGACATTTGTGATGGAATAATGTTGTATCATCCTGGACGCATTGGAAATTATACGTCGACTTTAGTATATATACCAGAAGATGAAATTACTATTATTAGATTGACTCATATTTGTATTGACTCTCCTACAATAGAAAAAGAAATTGACGAGTGGACGGAAGGATTAAAAGATCAAATTCCAGATCCAATAGAACGCCAACTTATAGTGAGAAGGAAGATTATAGAAAAATATCCTGATATAAGAGGAAATTTCCGTGGCGAAGAGATTTTCAGCATCTTATCTAAAAGAATAACTGTTGAGGTGAAATAATGTTGTATCATCCTGGACGTATCGAAAATTATACGGGCGACTTTAGTGTGTATACCAGAAGATGAAGTTACTATTATTAGATTGTCTCATATTTGTATTAAATAATTTTAATCTGGACTGGTATGAGTGACATGGTACGAATTGGTTGCTGCCGCATCCGCATGTTTTTAATGTTTATGTTTTTTTTATTTGAAAAAACCATTTTTTATTAAACATTGAAAAGATTGCTTCTGGGTTAAATGTTCATAATTTAAATATTTTATTCATTGATTATCAAGAGCTTAGTTAGTAAAAATATTTTTTTAATAACAACCCAGAAGTATTTGACATAAAATAACTTCAGGGTTATATTCAGGGTTGGTTTTATGAAAAGGTGTTTTTTATACCTTAATTGTTAGACAGACTTTTTCTTATAGTCTTTGGACTAATCTTAAGAGTTTTTGCAATTTCAACATTTGTCATCCCGAGGGTCTTCAATTCCCTAATCTTCTGAGCTAATTTTTTATAAAGAGGTATTATTTCATTTAGAATAATTTTAATCTTCACTGGAATTAGCGACTTAGTACGAATTGGCACCCATCGCGCCCGTTATCTTCTTGAATATAAGCAGTTTATCGTTTTTGCATCCAAAAGAGTTATAAATTAAATAATTTTTGAATATTTAACGATTATAACGATAAAAGCGTTAAAATATTAAAAATATTCTTTATTTTAACGGTTTTGTTGACAAAATCGTAGTTATATAATATAATATGAGTTATATATAGAGGAGATTGTATGGTTAAAATATTGAGTATTTATAAAAAAATTGATGCTCTTCGCTTAAGATATTACAAAGCTTCTACTGGTAAAGAGGAACTACTTAAAATTATTTCTGAATCAGGAGTTGCAGAACATGTATATAATTCCAATGCCATAGAAAATAGCACGTTAACTCTAGAAGAAACTGATAAAATTTTAAATCAAATTGATTGTGATAGATTCATTTCTGTAAGAGAAATCTTTGAAGCAAAAAACCTAGCTCGGGTTGTTTCATATATTGATAAAAAAGCAAAAGAACACGAATTAAATCTTAATGTAATGCTTTTTTTACATAAAATACTTCTTTCTAATATTAGTGATGATATAGCAGGAAGATTCAGAAAAGATACAGAATTTGTACGTGTAGGAAGTCACATAGCTCCTAACCCTAAAGAAGTGATTAACCGTCTTGAAGAAATGCTAGTTGAATATAATTCAACTCTTTCTGAAAACATTATTAAACGCATAGCCAAATTACATCTTGTTTTTGAGTATACCCATCCTTTTTGTGATGGTAATGGTCGTATTGGCAGAGTTATGAATAATTATTTACTTATAAGAGAGGGGTATGTATCGATTAATATTAAATTCATTGATAGAAAATATTACTACCAAGCCTTTAAAGAATTTGATTGGAGTAATAAAACTACTATTATGGAAGAAATCATTGGCAAAGCTCTTACCAATAGTTATCACAAAAGATTAGCATATTTGGAAGGTGGTGAAATTATTTCTCTTTTAGAATATGCAAAAAGAAAAAAACTTTCTTATCCTAATTTAATTAATAAAGCTAAAAGACAAACAATTGAGGCTTTTTTAGAAAAGGGTAAGTGGAAAATAGCCATTACAGAAACGTAAGATTTGAAACTCCTTCGCCTTTATCGAGGGAGGTTCAATGATTAACGTTATCATGGCTATTTTTAAGATATAGAAAGCCTTTTAGTGCAGTTTTTCGACTAATTTTTAACCTTTTAGAAATTTCGATAATAGTCATTACTAAAGTTTTCAATTCCTTAATCTTTGGAGCTGGTTTTTTATCGGATAGAGATGTTATTTCCCTTTATTTTAATAGAAACCCTTCTATCATCTCTAAGTATTCTTAGCCTTCTTTTGTAAGTGCTATATTTTTGTCCGTAATTTTTAGTATTTTCAACTCTCCATCTAATTGTATAATGTCCAGGTTTAAGTGTGATATGAAACTTTTGACCAAATATAGAGGGTTCATCTAAAGATATTCTTTTTGAACCTATTTGAACTTCTACTACATTTTGTTTTTCAGTATCATAAATTTCACTCTCTATACTTGTATAGTAATCATCATAGTAGGGGTCTTCTTTATAATAATGTCTTTTTGGAGTCATTTCAGAGATAATTCTAAAGCTAGAGTATACTTTTTTAAAAATATTATCTTTTCTTGGAGTTTGATTGGTTGCAATTATTAGTAAAAAAAGGATAACAGAGGTGATTGCAAAAACAAAAAGTATTTTAAAGAATTTTTTCATTTTCTAGATCTCATTATTTTTCAATTCTTTATCTTACTTATATATTGCAGAACTACTTTCTTTAAAGAAAGAATATAGTAAACAATTTTAGCTCATTTACTTAATTTCAATAAGATGAATATCAAACTCAATATCTTTTCCTGCAAGAGGATGATTTGCATCAAATGTGATATCTTTGTCTGTCATATCTATTACTTTTACTAAAATGATCTGTCCATCGGGCTGTTGAATTTGTAGTTGCTGGTCTTTTTCTATCTCTAAGTTTGAAGGAAGCTCAGATTTGTCAACTGTAGTTATAAGCTCTTCTACATAAGGACCAAAAGCGTCATCAGACTGTAGATTGATGATTTTTTTTTCTCCTGCTTTCATACCGATTAAGGCATTTTCAAAAGCGGTTAGAATTTGACCATCTCCGACAGTGAATACTAAAGGATCCATTTGAGTTAAAGAATCAAAGATTAGTAAATCCGCTGTTTTGGCTTTATAGTGGAGCTTTACGGTATCTCCCATTTTTACTACGCTTGACATTTTTCCTCCAAAATATAGGTGCTTATATTTTTTTGTTTATTGTAGGGAGCTTAATTAGTCAATGTTTATTTAGAAAAAATTTGAAAAGTAATTTGCAATCTATTAAATCTAAATTAGAAAGGTAAAAAAAACAATTTTAGGCAATTTTAATGAAATGGCTTGTATTGGTATTAGCTTTATGTTTGACAGGCTGTCACTTCCCAAGCAAAATTGCAATGGAAGGATCGGGAGGGAGGAATGCCTATAATATGGAAGTTCAAAAGACAAATGCCGAAGAGATGCTACTCAATTTAGTAAGACTTAGATACTTTGACTCACCGTTTTTTTTAGAGGTGTCCTCCGTAACTAATCAATTTACCATGAGAAATTTAGCAGTGGCTAGCATCAAGCTTCCCGGTTTTGATAAGACAAATCCAATGAGTCTTGGAGGGGAGACCCAATGGACAAATCAACCGACTATTCAATACTCTCCACTTCAAGGTAAGGAATTTGCGAATCAGCTAATGCAACCTCTAGATATCAATACAATTCAACAAGTTATTTACTCTGGTTGGGATATTGAAAGAGTTTTTTCTTTAACAGTTAAAAATTTTCAAGAGTTTCCAAATATTCCAAGAGAAGGTCTCGATCCCGATGAACTAATTAGACATCAAAAGTTTCATCAACTTATTAAATTAATGACTGCGCTTCAACTGAAAGGAGATCTTCAGATCGGAATAGGGCAGAGCAAAGCTGAAGATGCAAACAAGCCAAATCTTCAATTTGCTTTTCCATCAGATAATAAAATTAGTGAAGAGATGGCTGAGCTATTATCTTCAGAAAAAAACGTTAATGGCAAATATGTGCTCAATGTTGTTGTTGGATTTGATGAAAAAGGAAATATAGGACTTCTTCCAAGATCGCTTCTCTCTTGTATGCACCATTTAAGTAAAGGTATTTTGATTCCTCAAAAAGATCTCGATGAAAAAAAAGTGAGTTTTTCAACGGCAGGAGAGCGTAGAAAAGAAGATATTGAAAAAATATTTAAAGAGTTATTAATTGTATGCTCTTCAGATAAAAAACCAAAAAATCCATATGTTGCTATTAAATATCGAGATTTTTGGTTTTATATAGAAGATGATGATCTTCACTCTAAAAAGACTTTTATGTTATTATTAGAATTATATAACTTACAATCGGGTAGAGGACCAGATAAAGGGCCTATTTTAACCTTGCCTCTCGGAGTTGGCTAGTGAAAAATGTAGATCTATTAACAGTTTTTTTTGCAGCTGCTATATATATGGTGATGTATATACTATGGTATTCTAATATTTTATTTGGAAAAGTCTATGAAAAAATCTTAAAAACTACTAAAAAAAAACCGCCTTTTTATCACTACTTTTTGCTTTTTTTATTTTTATTTGTAATATCATATGTTATGTCTCTTTTTGAAGTTTTAATGGGTGTTACAACTTTTTTTGATGGCATTTTTTTAGGGTTTTTAATTTGGCTTGGACTTGTTACAACCCATAGCCTTTTTTTGGTAGTATCATTCAAAAGAAGTATTAAACTCTACGCTTTAGACAATCTATTATATCTTTTAGCCTTGATGATTGTCGGAGGAATATTAGCGGGCTAATTTTCTTATTTGGTTCAAATGAGATGCCTTTTTATTTCCATTGATTTTTATATCAGCGACAATCGGTAGATGATCTGATGCTGTTTTTGCATCTTCATAAATATAGCCATGTATTATTCTTGCTTTATATCCAGCAAAGATATAATCGATCTTCTCTTTTGGATCATCAGATGGATAGCTATAATACCTTTTATGCTTCAAAGAGAGTTTTAAGGGAGCGGCTTCTTTAAAACCTAAATGTAATATTGTAGAGATTGTAGTTTCATTTTTAATATCAAAGGTTTTTTTATCTACAAACCAAGGAGCATCTTGAAGGTAGAGGCCATCTTTTGTTGAAGCAGCTGGCGCAATAGAATTGAAATCTCCTCCAATTATTGTAGGGGTATTTTTATCTGTAAGCCAAAGTTTTTTTATTTTTTGAATTTGTCTCTCTCTTTCATCTTGAGACCAAGGATCTAAATGTAGATTGATTAAATTAATTTTTTTGCCATTAAAATTCATTACACATTTTTGAGCTCCATGTGGATCATAGAGCCATTTTGTGAAAAAGGGCATGTAATTTGCATAATCAAATACAATAGCCTCGCTATATTCTATTGGATATTTTGATAAGATTGCTTGGCCATGTTCAATTTTCCCGAAAACCTTATGAAAATTAATATGAACTTTTCCTTTTAAAGTCGGAGATTGAGATATATAGTTATATCCAGCTTTTAGAGCTAAAAAGCTTGCTTGATCAATATGATGAGATCTTTTAGAAAAAGAATCAACCTCTTGAAGTAAAACTATATCAGCATCTATCTCTTTTAAGATTTGAGCTATTTTATCTAGTCTTTTTATATAGCTATTTTTATCGATATGGGGAGAATCTGCTTCAAATCCGATGCCAAAATGAATATTGTAAGATGCAACTTTAATAATAAAAGGTTTTGAATTATCTATATTATTTTTAACAACGTTTAAAACAGTTATTTCAGGATTAGATCTTTTGGGAAGAAGGGGATTTTCATTCCACCAAAGGAAAATAAAAAATAGAAAAATGATAGTTGAAAAAGAAGATAAAAGTAGTAAAAAAAATAATTTTGTCTTTTTCATTTTACAGCCTCTTATTTTTTAATAATAAAAACAAAAAATATCTGCAACAAAATAACTTAAAAATGAAAAGGATTTGGATTGACTTTTAAAATTTTTCTATATAGAAATAATGTAAATAAGAGGTGTAGTTTAATGGAAAAACCCCAAAAAAAAATGAATTATCTAATTATTACAGCATCAGGTGGAGCAGGAAATTTACATGGCGCAAAAGCGCAAAAGCAGATTTTAGAAAAAAATGACCCAAATGCAAATGTCATCACAAAAGATTTTATGCTAGACTGGCTTGGTGTGATTATGGGCAACTTTGGGGTATATGCATGGAATAGAGCTCAAAAAAAAGGAAACGTAAAGCTTCAAAAGCTTTTGGGAAATGGCCAAAGAATCTTAGATATTTTATTTTGGCCTAGAATATTTTTTTCAGCTTATCAAGACCTTTTAAGACATGATGTTGACTTTGTTTTTCATATGCAAGCATTGGGAGCTTCTGCAATTGTAAAAGCGATAAGACTATATAATAGAGTAAAAAAGAAAAATGTTGAGTTAAAAATAATTTTTACAGATCTTCCAGCTTGCAAATCTAAACATTATTTCAATCCAATCAGTAGACTTTCAAAAAAAGATAAAAAAATTCTTTTAATTTCTTCAATTAAACCTCCTTTAAAAAAAGATCAAACAGAAAAAGAATTTTGGGAACAAAACTGCAGAATTTCTATGGATAGAGTCTGCTACGATCCATATCCTGTAAGAGAGAGTTTTTATAAATTAGAAAATAAAAAAAGAGAAAATATTGATTATAAAATTAAGATAAATTTCTCAAATGATTTTGAGGGAAATTTAATAGAAGAGATATCAAAAAAAGGAAATACTAATTTTAAGAAAAATGAATCATCTATTGAATATACAATCAAACCTACAGATTTTTTAATGACTATTATTTTAGGATCAAAACCTTGTTTCAAAGCTATATATAATTATATTTATAATTTAATCGAGTTTATGAAAAAAAACTCAATAAAGAAAAATATAATAATTTTCCCATATTGCTCTGCTGCTAAAGATCCTCTTATAAAAAAACTTCATCATATGATTATGAAAATAGATAATTTTCCAAGTAATTTAACTATTGCTGCTATGTCTTTTCAAAAAGAAGATGTTGTTGCGGATTTATATTTTAGAAGTGATTTGACAATTACAAAAAGTGCAGGGCAAACAGCAATGGAACTTATGAAAGTTTCAAAAGCAATATTTTATGTTCATACAGAGTGCAATTTAAAGGTCAAAGAGACTTCAAATAAAAAACTCCTAAAAGGTATTCCTGTTTGGGAAGCTGGAATTGCAATTTTTATGCAAGAAAAGATGAATGCAAGACTTATAAATCCAAAGTCATTTATAGATGTTTGCAAGGAGCATTTCGTTTAATAGCTAATTAAAAATCTTAAAAGACCTTCCCATTCCCTATTGTCTATAAAGGGTTTTATCTTATCAACAGAGATTCCAAGTTCATTTGCAAAATCATCAAGATAGATAACAAGTTTATTTCTTAGATCATAGATATCCATTGTTTGAGCAAAGTCTTTAACAAATCTTGTTCTTATAAAATAGTCATCAAAAATCACTGCCATATACTCTTTTAAATCAGGATGTGTAAAAATATACCCAAGAAATTTAAAAGGATGAATATATCTAATCTCATTGCCCACTTTATTTAATCTTTTTTCATGATGTAAAAGTAGAGCTATTTTTCCATTTATCCCTAAAGTAGTGATCAAATCAGTTATTTTTTGCTCATCTTCGTAAGGGCGAGGCAGTTCTGTATAAGTCATTTGTTTTTCGTTTTTTGGAGGAAGCTTTACAATGGCTGAGAGTATTCCTGCTTTTGAGAATGCGAGATGATATTTTATACTCTGATTATAAACAATTTTTTCTTCAATAATTTGATTTTTTTCATTATCTTGAATGTTTGCATCTAGGATATCTGCGTCTATTGGTAACATAATAACTCCAATAATTTTTTTAAGTAGACTGCTAACTTTATCTTAATATATTATTTAAAAAAAGTGAAAATTAAAAAAAATATTAAATGAAATTTCTTAAATTATTTTTTAAAACTATTTTTGTAGTTGCTTTGATTTTAGCCGTTTCAAAATCTTGGCAGCTAATAACAGATGGTTTTAGAATAGATAAAATCAATTCATCTTTAACCAAAAAAGATGCTTCAAATCTTTCAATTGAACCTGAGATAAGTAAGATTTTTAATCAAAAATTCAAATACCTATCTAAAGGTTGTCAAACCTATGTATTTAAAAGTTTAGATGATAGGTATGTTTTAAAATTCATAAGATACCATAGGTATAAAATACCTCTATGGCTAAGAGTTTGTACGTTTTTAGATGACTATCGTAATAAAAGGCTTTATTACAAAGATAAACTCTTAAAAGACTCTTTAAAAAGTTATGAAATTGCATCTAATTTTTTAAAAGATGAAACAGCTATAATCTATGTCCATCTTAATAAAACCAATAATTTAAATAAAAAAATTGAATTGCAAGATAGGCTTGGCAAAAAATATTTAGTTGATTTAGATACAAAAGGCTTTGTTATTCAAAAAAAAGTAAAAACTTTTGAAGATGTTTTAATGCAGCATAAAAATGATGAAATCGAGCTAAAAAAGCTTGCTAATTCATTTTTATATACTACTGAAGCTATCTATAAAAAAGGTTTTATAAATGATGATTATAATTGTGTGAAAAACTCAGGCTTCATAAATGGAAAAGTCATTCACTCTGATGTAGGTAGCTTTCTTCCAAGAGATAATCTCATGGCAAAAGAAAATTTTGAAAAAGAGTTTTTTAGATTTGTTAGGTATTTTAAAAAATGGTCTGATAAAAATGCTCCATTTTTATCATCGCATCTAGATGAAAAGATAAAAAATATGAGCCAAACTCTATAAATAAAAATAGGCTATCAGTTATAATCTGTTACATACAATCTCTATAAAAAAGTAAAAATGAAATTTTTAAAAATATTTTTAAAAAGCATCTCTTTGATAGCTTTAGTGGCAATTGCTTCAAAAGCTTGGGTCATATATAGCTCTAGCTTTAGATTAGATAAAATTGAGCCAAAAGAGCTTTTTTTGAATCATTTTGAGATCAATATCTTAGAAAATAAAGATTTAGGAAAAATTCTAAACCAAAAATATAAGTTTTTAAGTAAAGGTAGACAATCTTTTGTATTTGTAAGTGATGATAATAGATATGTTTTAAAACTTTTTAGATTTCATAGATATAGACCCTCTATTTTTTGTGATTTGATTAGCTCATTTGAAATAGCAAAAAAATATACAAAAAAAATTCAAGATGAAAAAAATGATCTATATTATGAGTCTATGAATAGCTACAAAATAGCCTATGAAAAACTAAAAGATGAAACAGCAACTATTTATGTGCATTTAAATAAAACAAACAATTTAAATAGAAAATTAAAAATAGAAGACAAATTTAGAAATACACATATAATTGATCTCAATGAGGTTGGTTTTGTTGTTCAAAAAAAAGCTTTTTCTTTTAAAAAGGCTCTTTTAAATGCTAAAGATGATAAGAAAACCTTTGAAACTCTTTTAAATTCATTTTTTGATAATCTACAATCGATATACTCTAAAAATCTTCTAAATAAAGATAGACATGTCATTCAAAATCTAGGTGTTATTGATGAGAGAGTTGTAGAGGTAGATATTGGTAGATTCATTATCAAAAATGATTTTAATGAAAGTAAAATAAAAGAAGAGGCTTATCACTATACAACGTACTTAAAAAAATGGCTTTTGAAAAATTTCCCAGATTCTATAGAATTTTTAGATGAAAAGCTCCTTGAGCTAACTCAAAATACAAATATAAAATCAAATGAGGAATATAAGGCATCCTAATATGAGTAAAGTTTTAAAAAATACTTTGCCTTTTTTCTTTTTAGTTTTTTTTATATGGCTCGCCTTAAATAGAACAGATGGCTTTAAATCCAATCTAATCACAAAATTTGATAAAGTAGATGATACATACAAAATCGATGTAGAAAAAAACTTAAATAAAACTAAAGAGATTTTATCTCAAGATTTTCATTATTTAACAAGGGGAAGGGAGTGCTTTATATTTGAAAGCAAAGATAAAAAATATGTCTTAAAATTTTTTGATTCTTCTAGATACTATACAAAATATTTTTTCCCTAAAACCTCACTGCCCAAATTTTTAGATGATTACAGAAAAAAACACTACAATAGAAGATCTAAAAAACTCGCTTTTAATCTCTCTAGTGCAAAACTAGCTTTTGATAACTTAAAAGAAGACTCTGCTCTGATCTTTGTTAATTTAAATATTACAGATGTTTTTAAAGATAAAGTAAAAGTAAAAAACAAATATGGAAAAATTTTTGATTTAGATCTAAATAACATATTTTTTATTCTTCAAAAAAAATGTGATATTTTTTATCACGTCTATGAAAAAACATCTGATGAAAAGTATAAAATGTATCTAATAGAGTCCTTTTTAGAGATGGTACACAATAGAACCAAAAAATTAATAATAGATGATGATATCGGAAAAAAAAGAAGAAATTGGGGCCTATTTGATAATAAAGCTGTAACCATAGATATCGGAAGATGGTATTTTGATGAAAAGCTTGCAACACTTCCTGGCTATAAAAAAGAGATGGTAAAAGCTACAAAAATCTTAAGAAAATACTTAGAAGATAATGAACCTGAAAAAATAAGTTTTTTAAATGAAAATCTAGATAAATATTTTGAAGAATTTGATGCTTTTACTTCTTAAAATGTTTTTTAAACCAAGTAGCGGCTATCAAAGCTACTTCTTCTAATTTGTTTTCCTCTTCAAACAAGTGAGTTGCTCCTTCAACAATTTTTAGTTCCTTCGTGCATTTCAATTCTTTAAAAGCTTTTTCATTCATTTCAATAACTTCAATATCTAAGCCTCCAACAATAAGAAGTGTTGCCGCTTTAACATCTTTTAGATATTTCATAGCAAGATCAGGCCTTCCTCCTCTTGAGACTACAGCTTTAATTTTTTCTTTTTCAAAAGCTGCTGCGATTAATGCTGCGCTAGAGCCTGTTGATGCTCCAAAATATCCAAGTTTTAAATCTTTTAGATCTTTTTGCTTTTCAATCCAAGAGGTCACTTCTATAAGTCTTTTAGCTAGCATATTGATATTAAATCTATGTTCTAGGGTTATTTCATCAATTTTTTCTTCTTCTTTTGTCAATAGATCAAATAAAAGTGTAGAGATGTTTTTTTCTTGAAGCTTTTTTGCAACTAAAATATTTCTTGGACTAAATCTACTACTTCCACTTCCATGTGCAAATATTACAAGTCCTATTGAGCTTTTAATTAAATTTAAAGACCCATTTAATTTTAAAGAGTCTTGAGTGATAGTAATTTTTTTTTCCATAAAGTTTAGCCTGACGATAAGTTTAGCTCTTTATTTAACAAATAAAAGGTTTTAAGTTTTTTATAAATAAAAAATATGGCAGAGCATTAAAAAGTTATCTTTTTAAAAATCTGTCATTAAAAAATCTCTATATATATGTTGAGTTATAAAATCTCTTCTAAAGAATCTACACTTACATCAATAAAACCATCAGCCAAAGCTTTTAAAATACTATCAGAAAAATTCTCTGGAATAAATGGTATTTCTATACTCTCGATTAGTTCATTTACGATATCTTTAGCAATCTGTTTTTTTTCATCCACTGTTGTATCTATAAATTCACTTGTAAATTTAATGGTCTCTATTGTGATATTCGCTATATCATGTACTTGAAATCCATCTTTAAATCCCTCTTTTATATCATTTACAAACTCTTCTATATCACCTAATGTAATCTCACCTTCAATCTTCTTATTTGGTGCTATCTTATCAATAGAATCTGGCATGATAATATTTACAAATGAATTAGCCAAAGCTTTGAAGATTGGATCTGTAATGAAATCAGGTAAATAAGGAGTATCTGTCTCATCGATAATATAATCTATAATCGCTAAAACAGCTTCTTTTTTCTCAGATCCATCTAATGAAAAGAAGTTTTCTACGTATTTCAAAGAAAACTTCATTAAGCTAGCTATATCATCCCACTGAAATCCATCTTCAAAGATATCTTTTATCGATATTGCCGCTTTTTTTAAATCTTCAGCTGATGGTTTATTTGGTTTTTCTATAGGAAGAGGTTTTATATCCATTGGTTTTTGAACTTCCTCAACTCTTACATAGATAGCAGGTGGGTTTTTAAAATTCTCTGGTGGCGCATAATAATCATTAATCATAAAAAATCCTTTGTTAAATTTTTTTTTGTATTAAAAAATTAGATTATTAAAAAATTTTTGCAAAGTTATTTTTAGATTTTTTTTATGAGATCAAAGACATCCTCTTTTAAGAAATATAAATCTATAGATTCTTTATTTCGCAATAATAAAAACTAAATTTTTAAAAGATGCTTTTCATGAAATCTTAAAATATTTTAAAAAGCATCTTTTTATTCTTGTTCCTACTCAACTCTATAAAAACTTCCAACAAGTGGCAGAGCTATTGCTAGAAATAGACCTGCTGTCACAATTGCTGTTTTACGCATACAGCTTATATCTGTCTTTGGTTTTTCTTTACGGGAAACAGGTGCAGCTTTTGCTGCTCCAGCTGCTGCTGCACTTGCTTCTGCTCTTCTCCTTACTGCTGCAGCTTTTGAAGAACCAGGTAAAGTTCTTTCTAGCATTGCTGCTGCAACTGCTGCACTTGCTTTTACTGTTTTTGCTGCATCCGCTTCTCCTGCTATTGGTAGTGCTGGGGCTTTTCTATCAGGAGCAGGAGCCAATGCTGCTCTTGGTTTTGCTTTTGATGGTGCTTTTGGGAGTGGTTTAGTAGGAACAGGTAAAGTTGTTGCTAGTCCTGCTTTTGCTGCTGCTATCATGGCTGCTTTTTTTTCTGCTGCTGCTCTTGCTGCTGCAGCTTCTTCTGCTCTTGCTGCAGCTACTACTTTTGCTTTTGCGGCTGCTGCACTCTCCTCTGCAGATTCTTCGCTTTCTAAATCTCCCTTTCCGAGTAGATCAGGGAGATCTTCCCTTAGAACAGCTGCGACAACTGTAGCATCAAGTGCTGCTTGTAAACCTTCTACGTCCTCAGTATCAAAAGTTGGTAATGGGGGTTCTTCCGCTGCTGCAACTGCAGGAGCAGCACTCGAAGCAGCTCCCGAAGAAGGGCCCGTTAAGCCATCAGGGGATTTATCTCTCTCGCTCTCAAATAGTGGTGGCGGAGTAGGCCCTTGCCCAAGCATTGCACCTAAGGTATCCAAATAGTTTCCTGATCCATCTGGAGTTGGACTAGCCTCTGCTGGTTCAGCTCCTGGACTTTGCGGGGATACAGGGTCGTTAGAAAAAAGAGAGAAAGTCCCCGGAGAACTAGATGGTTTGATTGTACCTCTTCCAGTAGCTGGCGATGGAGAGGGAGTCAAAGTAAAACCTATTTTCTTTAAACGTTGGCGTACTTCAGGATCATTTTTATCTGCGGTGGCACTTACACTTTGTGCTCCTTCAAAAGATTCATCTAGATCTACTGGTGGTTCTTTTGATTTTTCAATTGAAGTTGAATCAAATTTTAATTGTTCAATAACAGGAATATGATCACTTGGACAAGTAATAGGTTTCTCTAAGTCCACGTTTAGTCTTTCAAAAGGTTGGAATGTAAAACCTCTTGTATAAATATAATCTGATTTAACTCTATCTTTTAGAGTCCTATGATAATTGGTTGGAGCCTTATCTTTATCATTAGTTCTAAATCCTTCTTTTTCTAATATTTCTAGCCTTTGTCGGTAATGCTCTCTTGTTGTATTTGCATCTAAACCGATAATAGTTCCAGTTGCATCCAATTCATTTAGTTTAGATAATAGGTCTTCTAATTCTTTGTCTCCTTCTGGAGCGTTAGGTTTACCTTTCATTGGATTCATTAAATCAAACCCAGAGATATGTGCTGATGCAACATTATATATTTTTTCTGTTGATTTATCTTTTAAAGTTAGAACTGTAAATGAACGGTTATTTAATTTAATATCAGATTTATAAGAGGTTAAAAATGTAAATCTAGCAGTTCTATAAACAACAGCAGTATCATTATCATTATTTATTATTGTAAAGTCTTTTCCTAACCATTCTTTTATTCTATCTAAATCAGATCCGATCTCTTGCAGAAACATTATGTCGGGTTCATTTGATTCGATAAGAAAGCCGAAAGCAAATTTTGCTCTATTATTTCTTAAACCAACAAGTCCTTCAGGTTCCTCCGGTGGAGTGTCTCCTGCTCTTTGTAACATCTCTTTGTATCTTTCATCTGTACCAACATTCCATGTTAAAACATTTAATGACATTTGTTATCTCCTAAATTTTTTTTGATAAACTTATATAAAAGTTAAGAAAAAAACAATGAGATTTTTAAATTAAAATTATTATTAATACTTTTTATAAATTATTTTAGGATTTCGATAACTTCTGTATCAGATACTTGATCAAACTTTTCAAAATATTGTGCTATCGCTAAAAAATCATCTGGCATGTATGGACAGATTACTTCATCCACTAATTTAGTTAGTTTTTCAATAGTGAAATATGGACCTACAGGAATTGCAACTATTATCTTTTTGACTTTTCTTTTTTTTAGTGCACCTATTGCTGCTATCATAGTAGCTCCTGTTGCAATACCATCGTCTACTAACATAATAGTCTTATCTTTTAGATAGATTGATTTTTTGTTTTGTCTATAGAGAGTTTCTCTTTCTTTCGCTAAGTTTTTTTCTTTTTCAATCTCCTTTTTTAAATACTCCTTGGATACATCATAGCCTTTAATTAAGTCTTCATTTAGAAACTCAAAATCTTCACAAATAGCGCCGATTGCAAGTTCTTCTAATATTGGAGAAGATAATTTTCTAGCAACTATGATATCTAATGAAAGATTTAGCTCTTTAGATAAAATATCGCCAATGACAACTCCTCCACGGGGGAGTGCAATAACTATAGTATCTTTTTTATTTTTATATTTTTTTAAGAGTGAAGATAGCTTTTTTGCTGCATCTTGTCTGTTTTTGAAAAGCATAAAAAAAATACCTTTTGATCTTATAGTATTTTTTTTAGGTATTTTTGAAAATTATAAAAATTTATCTTTTTTTTATCATCGATAGGTTTTTTAAGGAAATATAGCTAAAAATCTCTGGTAAAGAATTTTTTTCTTGATATTAGTTCTATTTTTTATCATTTTAAGGGTTTAAGGAATTTAAAAAAAAAATGCTAAAAAAATTTAAAAACTTTTTGTTAAATAAGCTTTTTTCAAAGCCTTTAAAAAAATTATCCAAAATAAAGCGCTTTTATTATAAAACTATAAAAGTGTTTTGGATCTCTATAGATCACTTTTTTAGACATCAAATAACACTCAGATCTTCTGCTTTAACTTACTTCTCTTTAATGGCTATAGTACCTTTTTTTGCTCTTATTTTTGCTATAGCTAAAAAGATAGGGGACCAGGAGACCATTGAAAAAGAAATACTAGAAAGATTTAAAGAACAACAAGAAATTGTTGTGAAAGTTATTGAGTTTGCTAAGAATTTGATTGTAGAAGCTAAAAGTGGATGGATAGCACTATTTGGTATCATCTTTTTATTTTGGACTTTGATAAAGCTTTTTTCTAATTTAGAGTCATCTTTAAATGAAATCTGGCAAGTAAAAAATATAAGAAAGTTCAAAAGAAGGCTTTCTAACTATTTAGCTTTGATGTTTGTAATTCCTGTTTTTTTAGTAGTTTTTATAACCCTTAGAATGTATATCACAAATTTGATATCTGAAGATATTGTAGTTGAATATATTTTTAGATTACCACTTAGTTTAGTTCCATATTGTTTGATTTTAGCTTTATTTACTTTTATCTACGTTTTTATGCCAAAAGTAAAAGTAAAAATAAAATATGCTTTTTTATCAGCCGTTATCTCAGCTAGCATCTATCAAATCATTCAGATGGTTTATGTGAACTTTCAAATAGGTATTACAAAATTTAATGCTATTTATGGAAGCTTTGCAGCATTGCCTTTATTTTTGATATGGCTCCAAATTAGCTGGATTATCTTTTTATATGGTGCAGAGATTAGTTTTGCTATTCAAAATCTAGATAAAATTAAAGTAAAAGATTTAGAGAAAAAATAATTTTATTTTAACTATTTTAAGTTCTTCCATAGATATCTTCTAATCTTATTATATCATCTTCTCCAAGATATGTGCCTATTTGCACCTCTACTATAACTACTTTTTGGTCAGTATCATTTTCAATTCTATGAACGCCATCAATTGGAATAAATATATGATCGTTTACATTTAACGTTTTTTTCATCTTATCAACAGTAATTAGAGGTTTTCCTTTTGCTACAATCCAATGCTCAGATCTTTTTTTATGTTTTTGCAATGATAGTTTTGATTTGGGATTCACTTCTATCCATTTAACTTGGCATGTTTTTTCAATTTTTAATGTCTGGTATGTCCCCCAAGGTCTTTTATAGATTTTATGTTCAACATTTTCTTTCATCTTTTTTCTCGCAAGGAAACCCTGTCCTTTAGGTCAGGGAGGAATTGGGACCTCCAAGTTAAAACGACCTTCCTAGCTTGTATCCGGCCTATGTTTTTCTTAATATTTACACTATCAGAGATGATAGTTCCATTGATGTCTGAAATTGCAAAGAAGCCGGAGCTTCTTTTCCCTTTAACAAATCCAACTCCCTTGGAAGTTTTA
>SDBU01004043.1_pt1 | contig 18304 bp, 22 predicted proteins | sample 2277071 | NCBI WGS metagenome assembly SDBU01 (sample SAMN10397929, study PRJNA504765) | marine sediment metagenome | isolation source: marine sediment core GS08_GC12, 126 cmbsf | place: Arctic Ocean: Gakkel Ridge, Loki's castle | collected 2008 | reverse complement strand
GCTTAGCGTAATCCCCACCTAAACATTACCTTATTTTCTATTTTTTTAAACACAAATCCATCAACTAGTACTCCAATACCCATTATTACCAACATTATAGCTATAACTTGTGAAACATCGGTTAGTTGTCTTCCAACATTTAGAAGAAATCCTAAACCCAGAAATGAAAAAAGTAGCTCTGCACCAATTACTCCTCTCCATGCAAAAGCCCATCCTTGTTTAAATCCTGAAATCATATAGGGAAAAGCAGCTGGAAGAAGTACAGCTGTAACTAATTGACTCCCTTTGGCACCCATATTACGTGCAGCTGCTATGTAATTTGGATCTATGTTTTTCACCCCAGTGTATGTGTTAATAGTTACTGCAAAAATGGCCCCAATAGCAGTAACAAAAATTATTCCAGCATCTGTAAGACCAAACCAAAGAATGGCTAATGGAACCCATGCAATTGATGGAATAGACTGTAATCCTAAAACCAATGATCCGATGGTTTGATTTACAATTTCTATTCTTGCCATAAAGATACCTAGTACTACTCCTCCAGCTATAGCAATTGCAAGCCCAATCATTAGTCGAATCATACTAGTACCAATTCCAAAAAATAAACTTCCATCTACAACGCCATATGCAAGGTCTTCTGCTACCTCTAATGGTGAAGGAAATATGGTATTTGGCCAAATGTCAGCTGTTGCAATTGCTTGCCAAATAATCACTAAAATTACATAAAAAGCAATTTTTTTCCATAAAGATATTTTTTTCATCTTATTCACCAGGAGTCTTACTAGTTACTTCAGGTCTTAGTTCAGCTAAAATCTCTTTTTGATATTTCATAAGATTCTCATCTTCAGTTAATCTTGGTCGACGATAATCAATGGTAAACTCTTTTTTAACAGAAGATGGCCTATGTTTCATTACAACTACTTTGTTGCCGAGTACTACAGCTTCAGAAACATTATGCGTAACAAAAATAATTGTCTTTTTTGTTTTCTCCCAGATTAACTGTAACTCTACTAGCAAAAGATCTCTGGTTTGTGCATCAAGTGCTGCAAATGGTTCATCCATTAACAATACATCTGGATCCATAACTAGTGCTCTTGCAATTGCAACTCGCTGTTTCATTCCAGTTGAAAGCTGAAATGTATATGAATCTGCAAATTTCGTTAGCTGCATCATATCCAAGTATCTTTTAGAAATTTCAGTGCGCTCATCCTTTGGAATCCCAGCAATCTTCAAACCAAACTCAACATTATCTACAACCTTTAACCATGGAAACAAAGCTCCCTCTTGAAACACCATTATTCTTTCAGGTCCAGTAGTAGTGATCTTTTTACCATCAAAGAGTATCTCGCCTGCATCCGGTGTAGAAAGTCCTGCTGCAATTCTAAGAAAAGTGGATTTGCCACATCCAGATGGCCCAACCAAGCACACAAAGTCTCCAGCTTCAATTTTTAGATTTAGTCCTTCTAGTGCTTTTAGCTTATGACTTTCATGTTCAAAATATTTATCAATATTTTTTGCTTCAAGCTTTGTCATAGTTCTTCATCCACTACATCATAAAATAATCCTACCAAGTCATATCCATGGCGACCTAAATATCCTAACGAATCAGCTCGTTCAGCAAAAATGTAAATTGATTCACTAATTGGATCGGATGTTATTTCAAGATTAGCTAGTGATTCTTTAATTATCTCATCAGGTAATGTTTGACCAAGTTCTTTTTTTAAAAATTGACTAAAAATTAATTCTGTTTCATCAGGATTTGAATTGATCCATGTAACAGTTTGGTCATGAGAGTTAATCCATCTTTGAATAATTTCTGGATGCTCTTCTATGAAATTAGTTCTACCAATCAACAATACTGATGCAAATTGATTTTGAGGCCAAAGTTCCTCTTCATAAAATAGACGTTTGCCACCAAGCTCTTGAACAAATATAGTTGCCCAAGGTTCTGGAACCCATGCACCGTCAATCTCTCCCTTTACAAAAAGCGTGTAAATATCTGGATTTGCTATATTATATACTACAACTGAGCCGCCCTTTTCAGCAGGACTTAAACCGTTTTCTGCCAGATAGTGTCGCAAAGAAACATCTTGTGTATTACCAATTTGTGGAGCAGCAATCCTTTTGCCAGAAAAATCTTCTGCTGAAGAAATTTTGGAGTCAGGATGTACAACAAAACTTGCTCCCCCACTGGCAGCACCTGCTAAAATCTTCACATTTTGTTTTTCAGATTTTATAAACCCGTTGATTGCAGGGCCAGGTCCTACGTATGCAATATCAATTGAATTCGCAAACAAAGATTCTATAACCGTTGGTCCACTATCAAACAATTTTGTTTCTATCACAGTTTGATTTCCAAGTCCTTCAGAAAAAATTCCAGTTTCATAACCAACTATTGGAACAACATGACCTACATTAGGAAAAAAAGCAACTCGAATTTTATCTTCTCGTGCAATTTGTCCTGTTTCGTTTATAGCTCCTACTATAGCTAATGCTGCCACTCCTACAACAGCTAGGTAAATTGCAGAACGAATTTTCATTAAACAGCGTTATATTTGATGGATAAATAATGTTCGTATTTTAGCTTGAGCTATTGGAGAATAATTTATTGTTCAAAAAATGAACACAGAGTTTTTTCAATATTTTGACCATTCCAAGCAAAACAACACAAAAAATAAAAGCACAGAAATAGTCACTGAACTGCTCTATGACAAAAAAAGCTATACTGGCATTTTCAGGAGGACTGGACACATCAGTAGTAGTCAAGTATCTCCAAGAAAAACACGATATGGATGTCATTACCGTTACAGTAGATGTTGGACAGGGAGATAACCCAAAGACAATAGCTACAAAAGCAAAGAAGCTTGGAGTAAAAAAACATTATAACATTGATGCAAAAAAAGAGTTTGTAACAAAATACATTTTTCCTTCAATAAAGACTAATGCTTTATATCAAAAAAAATATTGTCTTGCAACTGCTCTGGCTAGACCACTTATTGCAAATAAAGTTCTAGAAATTGCAAGAAAAGAAAAAGTAACAGCTCTTGCACACGGATGTTCTGGAAAAGGAAATGACCAAGTACGATTTGACATTACATTGCGTGCAGGTTCAAACCTTCCTATCATTGCACCAATAAGGGATTTAAATTTAGATAGAACAACAGAGTTACAGTTTGCAAAAAAACACGGAATTAAAATTGATAATGTAGCTAAAAAATTCAGTATTGATCAAAATCTTTGGGGGCGAGCAATAGAAGGAGGAGTCTTAGAGGATGCTTACAAAGAACCACCTGATGATGCATTCATTTGGGTAAAAACAAAGAACTTACCAAACAAACCAAGTTACCTCGAAATAAAGTTTGAAAAAGGAATTCCAACTAGTGTTGATGGAAAATCAAAAAATCCTGTAGATCTAATTGGATATCTTAATAAAAAAGCAGGAGCGGCAGGGATTGGAATAGTAGACCACATTGAAGACCGCGTAGTGGGAATTAAATCTAGAGAAGTTTATGAAACGCCAGCTGCAACTTGCCTGATTGAAGCACATTCAGATTTAGAAAAAATGGTTCATACAAAACATCAGACAAAATTCAAATCGCTCGTGGACGATGAGTGGTCATGGTTAGTTTATTCTGGTTTGTGGGAAGATCCTCTCAAAAGGGATCTAGATTCCTTTGTTGAACAGACTCAAAAAAATGTCACAGGTACTGTAAAGCTAAAGTTGTACAAGGGAAGTTTACGCGTAGTTGGACGAAAATCAAAATATTCTTTGTATAGCCATGACATTGCTACATACGGAAAAGGTTCCACATTCGATCAGAAATTAGCTAAAGGTTTCGTAGAATTGTGGGGATTGCAATCAACAGAAGCAAATAAATTTAAAAAAAATAGGTGAAATGAATCGTGAATTGTCCCGAATGTGATGGAATTATCAACATCCCTAGCGATGCCTCCAATGGAGAGATAGTCTCCTGTCCTGATTGTGGAGCCGACTATGAAATCTCAAATAAAGATGGTTCAAAGGTCGAATTAAAACAAGCAGAAACTGTAGGCGAAGATTGGGGAGAATAGTTGTCAAAAATCTGTATCGTTTTTGACCGACTAAGGTCGGAAGAAAAGATGCTAGAAAAACAAGCCACTGAGCTTGGTCATGACACATCTATGATTGATGCAAAAATAACACAAGTAAACACAGATAGTACAAAAAATGATTACGACTTTGGGGATGTAGTTTTAGAGAGATGTATCAGTTACTTTAGAGGATTGCACTTTACTGCATGTCTTGATTTTCTAGATGTTCCTGTAATTAACAAGTTTGATGTTGCTAGCAATTGCGGTAACAAATTGATAATGTCACTATTACTCAAAAAAAGTGGAGTTCCTACACCAAAGACATACTTTTCATTTTCAGCTGATGCTGCAAAAGAGAACATCAAAAAGGTAGGATTCCCCCTTGTGCTAAAGCCAGTCATTGGAAGTTGGGGAAGAGGAGTTCTTCCATTAAAAGATAATGATACTGTTGATGCAATGTTTGAAATGCGAGAACTTACGGATGGACCACATGATAGAATTTTTTATCTTCAAGAAATGATTAACAGACCTCCAAGAGACATTCGAGTAATTACAGTGGGAAACCAAGCAATAGCTGCAATGTATCGCAAGTCATCAGGTGGATTTAAGACAAACATTGCACTAGGAGCTGACCCCGAACTGTGTGAAATAACAAAAGAGATTGAAGACTTGAGTGCAAAGGCATCAAAGGCAGTTGGTGGAGGAATTCTAGGTGTAGATATGATGGAAGATGAAAAAAAAGGACTCGTAGTTCACGAGGTAAACAGTACTGTAGAGTTTAAGGGATTAGCAAAGGTTGCAAAATGCAACATTCCTAAAGAAATGATAGAGTTTGCAATAAATTCTATCAAATAATGTAATTACAACACTATGATAATCCAAGATCTTTTAGTTTAGGGTCTTGATACCAACTAAATGAGCCGTCTTTTTTAGGTACGATGTTAAGTGCTTTACGAACTTCTTCTAATGGTTGTTCTAAATTCTCTTCAAACTTGTAACCAAAAATGGAGTTTGCTTTTCTACCCATACTTACGCCTGCGACAATTGAATCAAAGAATATACCTGCGCCTTTTTTTTCTGCTGCTTTTGCAAATTCATCATCTGCACGAGCCTTTCTTAATCCAAAACTAGCAAGTGTTAGTGCGACTAGCTCAATTAACAAATAACCTGGATATCCGATTTGTGTCACTGGAAGAGAAATTGTTGCTCCTTCTCCTACCATCATGTCAAAGCCACTAATGATATGATGAAAGTCATGAGTTTGTCTTACTCGCATTGTAATGTAATCTCCATCATTTTCTATTTGTCTGTCTCTGTAAAAATGGGGGTCTAGCCCCATAGTACTCATCACCTTACCATATGTAAATCCAAGTGAATCTTTTGGAAGTTTTAATAACTCATCTAACTTTAGTTCAGAACCTAGATATCTTTCCTTTAACATTTTAGCAGATTCAGAATTTTCTTTTATTCTATCTATGCAGGAATCCATCCAGTGTGTTTTGATAAAACCGTCTTCAATGTCAAATACATTATCTAATGCGGATTTGTGTTTCCGTAGTTGCAAATCTACAAGTTCGCCAAGTTTGGCAATGTTTTCTGCCTCTGTCATTAATTCCATGTAACCCATATGCCCTACCTATCAGCGATTCACAGGATAGGCCAATTAAGTTTTTTGAGCATAATTAGAAAAGAGCTTGTTGAACCATTGAAATCAGATTAAACGAAATAAAACCAGTTGCGGTTCCAGCCATAAACGGGAATGGAAAAAATTGTTTCATGGAAAAACGTTTTTTCAATGATTCTATTGCCATGAAGGGCAACGAAATTACAACTATTAGTAAATAACCAAAAAGCCAAATTTTTGTGCCAGTTGATGCAATTCCTTTAAAAAATGCTGAAGGACTAGATAACATGTCTGCCACCTGAATAGAAATTAACATGACTGTTCCTACACCGACTATCAGTCCAATCAAGTACAGTTTTAGAGTAGGATCCAAATCAATTCAGGTAGAATCGTAGTTCCTTAAGTTTTGTCCGGATTTCTAGTAGAAAATAAATTAAAGCAGATTTGCAATGTGGTATCTATGAAGGTAGGAATTGTAGGCGCATCAGGTTTTGTTGGAGGAGAGGTCTTACGATTACTGTTAAGTCATCCTCAGGTAGAAATCAGTATGGTGACATCAAGGCAATATGTAGGGGAATACATTCACAGAATACATCCTAGTCTCAAAGGCTTTACAGATCTTACCTTTTCAGAACTAAACTATGATAAAATGTCCGACCAGTGTGACTTGATATTTACTGCAGTTCCACATGGAACTGCTACTGAGATTGTCAAATCATTTTATGATAGAGGAATGAAGATTATTGATCTTTCAGCAGATTACAGATTACATAATCCAGATGATTATCAAAAGTGGTATGGTTGGGAACATCCCCATCCAGACTATTTATCAAAGTCAGTGTTTGGTGTTCCTGAAATACACAGAGAAAAAATCAAAAATGCACAACTAGTATCATGTCCCGGATGTATGGCAGTTACAGCATTGCTGGCATTGTATCCTCTTGTTAAAAACAATCTAATTGACACTGAACATATTATTGTAGATTCTAAGATTGGTTCATCAGGAGCTGGTGCCGGAACTGTTTCAGGAACACATCATGCAATGAGGTCTGGAGTAATAAGACCGTACAAGCCTACAAAGCATAGACATACTGGAGAGATAGAACAAGAGCTTAGTGAAGTAGCAGGAAAAAAGATCAAAGTATCAATGAGTCCACATGCTGTGGATATTGTAAGAGGAATTTTGTGTACAAACCACACATTTCTAACACAAGAAGTTGTTGAGAAGGATTTGTGGAAACTTTATCGTGAACAATACAAAGATGAAATATTTATTCGATTGATTCGTGATAAAAAGGGATTTTATAAATTTCCTGATCCCAAGTTTGTTGTTGGTTCAAACTTTTGTGACATAGGATTTGATCTCGATCCAGACAACAATAGATTAGTTACGTTATCAGCATCTGACAATCTGATGAAAGGAGCAGCAGGTTCTGCCATCCAAAACATGAATGTAATGTCAGGTTTTGATGAGAAGGAAGGAATTATGTATTCACCACTAACTCCAGTATAGATATGATTACAATCAAGATTGGTGGAAGTGTTGTAGATAATCTACATCCTACAACTATTTTAGATATCAAAAAGATTGCAGAACAAGAAGGAGTTATTCTAGTTCATGGGGGAGGAAAGGAGGTCACAAAAGTTTCAAAACAACTTGGAAAGGAACCAAAGTTTGTAGTATCTCCTAGTGGAATTAAAAGCAGATACACAGACAAAGAAACTGCTGAAATTTTCACTATGGTAATGTCTGGTAGAATAAACAAGATGATTGTTCGCATGCTTCAAAAAAATGGCATTAATGCAATTGGTCTTTCAGGTGTTGATGGCAAGTTAATACAAGCAGACAGAAAAAAGAAACTTCTCATTACGAACGAAAAAGGAAGAAAACAAGCAATAGATGGAGGATACACAGGCAAAATCACAGATGTTAACTCATCGCTTGTAAAGTTACTTTTAGACCAAGGATATACTCCAGTAATTTCACCGATTGCAATTAGTGAAGATTCTGATTTTCTAAATGTAGATGGCGACAGAGCCGCAGCATATGTTGCAGGAAAAGTTTCTAGCGACAAGGTATTATTTCTCACAAATGTTGATGGACTATTAATGGATGAAAAATTAGTAAATAACCTTACACTAGCAGAAGCTAAAGAGATAAGACCAAAAATTGGATTTGGCATGGAAAAAAAGATACTAGCTGCCACTGAAGCTCTTGATATGGGAGTTACTGAAGCACTGATTGCAAATGGTCAAAAAGAAAATCCTATATCAGCAGCTATTGCTCATGATAATTGCACGGTAATTAAAAAATGACTGAAGATCAATTTATGGGAAATCTTTACCAAAGATTCCCAGTTACAATAGAAAAAGGATTAGGAGCTCATGTATGGGATACAGATGGTAAAGAATACATTGATTGTATGGGAGGCTATGGTGTAGCTCTTGTTGGACATAGAAACGAACGTGTTGTTAATGCAATTAAAACACAAATTGAAAAAATAATTACAGTGCACAGCTCTTTGTATAATAAAACACGCGAAGAATTTTTAGAAAAATTGATTAACATTGCACCAAAAAATCTAACACAAGTTCACCTTATCAACAGTGGTGCAGAAGCAGTTGAAGCTGCAATAAAGTTTGCTCGAAAGTTTACAGGTAAAAAAGGAATGATAGCCATGAATGGTTCCTATCATGGAAAATCAATGGGGGCCTTATCCTTAACCTTCAATCCAAAATACAGAAAAATTTTTCAGCCTCTAGTAGAGAAAGTATCATTTTCACGCTTCGGTGATATTGATTCACTTCGTTCCACTATTGATGATGAAACAGGATTTGTGATATTGGAGCCGATTCAAGGAGAAAGTGGAATTATTGTTGCTCCAGATGGTTTTCTACAAGACGTTAGAAAATTATGTGATGAAAAGGGAATTCTTCTAATTTTTGACGAAATTCAATCTGGATTTGGACGAACAGGCCGAATGTGGGCAAGTGAACACTGGAATACATCACCGGACATAATGTGTTTAGCAAAAGGAATTGCAGGAGGAGTTCCAATGGGAGCAACATTAGTTCGACCTGACATTTTGGCATGTATGAGTAAAGGAGAGCATTCATCTACATTTGGTGGAAATCCACTTTCATGTGCAGCAGGAATTGGTGCAATTGAAGCTCTAACAAAAGATGGTTTAATTGAAAACGCCGATAAAATGGGAAAAAAATTTTTCGAAGGTCTCAAACAATTAAAAGAAAAACATAAGATTATCAGAGAAATACGTGGAAAAGGACTAATGATTGGGATAGAATTAAAATTTGAAGTAAAGGATATTTTAATGGATGGAATCAACAAAGGGATATTGTTACTTTATTCAGGAAGAAACATAATCAGATTACTTCCCCCATTAGTTATAACAGAAGAGGATATATCGAGAGTTTTAGAAACATTTGATGTATTGTTAAGTGCAGAGGAAAAACGTAAAAATGTTTAAAGATAAAAAAGATGAGAAAATTGTAGAATTTTTAAGAAATAATTCTAGAGAGTCATTTGTAGATATTGGAAAAAACCTAAAGCTTTCAGAATCTGCAGTTAGACGAAGAGTAAAAAACTTAGTTAGTGATGGAACAATAAAAAAATTTACTGTTGAAGTAGGAGAAGGTAATACAACAAGTGCATTTGTGCTTATCTCAGTAGAATCCTCAATGGACACATCTAAAGTTTCATCAAAGATTACCAAAATACAAGGAGTAAAAACAGTCTATGAAATTACTGGTCAATATGACATTACAGTAGTTATTCGAGCCTCTAACATTACAGAGATAAACGAATGCATTGATGCATTACGAAAGATTCCTGGTGTTACTGACACCAATAGTGTTATAATTTTGAGAACAATTACATAAAAACGAGATTCGGATCGAAAATAATTAATTTAACTAAAACAGGATCGAACTAAACACAAAGCGCCGAATATAGTACGGATATGTTTATATTCAATTATATTTACACCTAAATTCGCAATGAATGATCCGAATCACTATGCAAACCTATACAATGCATATGAGCAAAATCCAAAAAAAATTAGAATATTAGATAGTACACTAAGAGAAGGTGAACAACACCCAGGAGTTTCTTTCACCATAAAACAACGTATTCAGATAGCGTGGATGCTTGATTATTTTGGTGTAGACCAAATAGAAATTTCACCAATTATTTCAAAGGATCATTTTGATGCAACAAAGACGATTATCAAACAAGGATTAAAAGCCGACATTGTTTCTCACGGTAGAGCACTTAAAGAAGATATTGACATATCTCTAAAATGCGATGCAAAATGGGCTGCAGCGTATCTTGGAATATCTGACATTCATCTAAAAGATAAGCTGAGGATTACCCGTGAAGAAGCATTAAAGAGAGCAGTAGAAACAGTAGAATATGCAAAATCTCATGGATTAAAAATTAGATTTACTGTTGAGGATGGAAGTAGAGCAGACCCAAAATTTTTGATTCAAGTATGTAAAGCCCTTGAAGATGCAGGAGTAGACAGAATTAGTCTTCCTGACACAGTTGGAATTATGAAACCAATTGGAATGTACAATTTTGTAAAAAAAGTAAGAAGTGAAGTTAAGGTACCGCTTGATGCACATGTTCATAATGACATTGGATTTGCATTAGCTAATGCCTTTGCTGCTTGTGATGCTGGAGTAGATCAAATTCACACTACTATTGATGGTATTGGAGAAAGAACTGGAATTCCCTCTTTGGCAGAAACTGCAGTAGCACTTACCTACTTGTACAAATCTACAAATGATTTTAGATTAGATATGCTAGTTGATCTTTCAAGAATTATTGAACAATATACATCAATAATTCCTTACGACTCAAAACCAATTGTTGGTTCAACTGCATACAAGCATAAAGCAGGCACTCACTTAGCAGCTATTTTAAGAAATCCTGCAGCTTATGAACCCATTCCACCAAGAGTTGTTGGGAATAGACGAAAGATAGTTTTTGGAGAATTAGCAGGTAAAACTGGTGCTGCTTATCTCATGTCAATTCTAGGTCTTGAAAAAGATGTTAATCAAGCAAAAAAGGTTGCTATGGGCCTCAAAAATCTTCGAATGGGAGATTTGTTAGAAATTCCACTAGCAGACAGACTTGAAAAAAAGATAATTAATGACAAATGAGGGAGGGAGTAAGGAAACAAAAATGACTAATTGTGCTGAATGTGATGCGGATATATCCATTCCAAAAGATGCTATGGAAGGCGAAATTGTAACTTGCCCTGATTGTGGAGCAAGTTTTGAACTAGTTAAAGCTCAAGAAGGATTTGAGTTAAAACCTGCTCAGACAGTTGGCGAGGACTGGGGGCAGTGAGCCCTGAAATCTCCATTCTTTACGATAGCATCCGTTGGGAAGAAAAAGCTCTCTTAGAAGCTGGTAAAAAAAAGAACATTAATCTGCAGATGGTTGATTGTAAGAAGCTATCACTAGATCTTGATTCAAAACCAGATGATTTTGGTATCGTTTTACAAAGATGTGTAAGTTATTATAGAAATTTGCATTCGACTGCTGCATTAGAAGGCATGGGAGTAAATGTCATCAATTGTCTCAATACTGGGATCTTTGCAGGAAACAAGTTGTTTACCCACATGCTTTTAAAAAAGAGTGGAGTTCCTACTCCATTTGCAACAGTTGCTTTTTCTAGGGAATCTGCACTTGAAACATTAGAAAAACAAGGTTATCCAAAAATAATTAAACCAACAGTTGGTAGCTGGGGAAGGATGGTCTCAAAATTAAATGATTCAGATTCTGCTGAAGGAATAATTGAAAGTAGAGAAAAAATGTATCCAATATATCAAATTCATTACCTAGAAGAATTTGTTGAAAGGCCTCCAAGAGATATCAGAGCTATAATGGTTGGAGACAAAGTTGTTGCAGCAATTTACAGACGGTCTGGAAATGGATCTTGGAAAACAAACATGGCTTTAGGAGGCATAGCTGAAGAATGTAAAGTAACTTCGGAAATGGAAGAAATATGTATTAAGGCAAAAAATGCAGTACAAGGGAAAATAGTTGGAGTGGATTTGATGGAAAGTAAAGATAAAGGATTGGTAGTTCACGAAGTCAACAACACAACAGAATACAAGAACACTGTAAGAGTTTGTGGAGTAGATATTCCTTCATTAATGATAGATTACGCTCTAGATTCTAATAGAAAGTAAGAATTGCACACCTCATTTACTGTTACTCCAAGATTTTCTGTTAAGATGCTTGAAAAGGCACTCAGATTGTATACTCCTTCTCTTAGCGAGAAGCCTATGGCAGATTTTCTTGCCGATAAATGCGATGATTTAGGATTTGACGATATCAGAACTGATGAAGTAGGCAATTTGATTGCTAAAAAAGGTTCAGGCTCTCCGAAAATACTTTTGTGTGGACATATGGATACAGTTCCAGGAAAGATCAAGGTAAAAAAAGAAGGCGATTACCTTTATGGAAGAGGGGCGTCAGATGCTAAAGCGCCCTTAATGGCAATGTTATTTGCAGCAGCTTCTATTCAAAATTTTGACGGTTCGATAACGTTTGTTGGTGCAGTTGATGAAGAAGGAAATGCAACAGGGATAAAAAATCTTGTAAAAAATAAGCTGGATATTGATTATGCAATTTTTGGAGAACCTAGTGGATTAAGACAAGTAACTATTGCGTATAAAGGACGCATTGCAATAAACCTTAGAGTAAATGTTGGAAACAGTACACATGCAAGTGCCCCATGGCTTGCAAAAAATGCTATTGAAGAATCAGTAATTTTTACTTCCGAATTAAAAAAAGTACTCGAAGCTGGACAAGAGAATAAGAAAAAAGGAATGATGTTAACATCAAGCATAACTGAAATTAAAGGAGGCACAAGTCATAACGTTACTCCTAAAGAATGTGATGCAACTATGGATATAAGAATTCCAGTTGATATGAATTGTAAAACGGTAGGTGAAAAGATAGCAGGGTTAGTGCAAGATATTTCAAAAAAACGTAATGTAGAAGCGTTTTATTCAATATTAGATGAAACAGAACCGTTTGAAGCACCTCATAACTCACCATTGGTAAGAGCATTCACTTTGGGAATCATGGATGTTGAACATACAAGACCTATGTTAATTCGAAAAACCGGAACTGGGGATATGAACGTAATAGGAAATCAGCTTAAAATTCCTGTTGTAACATATGGACCAGGAGATCCCCATGCATCACATACAATAGATGAAAAAGTATCTATGGATGAATATCTTCGTGGTATTGAAGTTCTTAAAAAAACATTACATCATTTAAAAAGACTACACGATAGAGCAAAGTAATGCTTTGGTTTGTCGGAATAGGATTGACAGGATATGATTCCATTTCATTAGAGACTCAAAGGCTACTAAAGGATGCAAATTATGTTTATCTCGAAGAATTTACTAGTCCTATTCATAAAAATGAAATAAATAAAATTAAAAAACTGACTAAGGGTCAATTCAAAACTGTAAAAAGATGGATGGTAGAAGACGGTAAAGAGATTCTAAAAAATTCTAAGAAACAAAATGTTGTACTACTTTCTTATGGCGACCCCTACATTGCTACAACACATGTTGAACTCAGAAATAGAGCCATATTAGAAAAAATTAAAACAGGATCTATTCATGCTGCATCTTCTCTTACATCTTTGGTAGGGGAATGCGGACTTCATTATTACAAAATTGGAAGAATTGTAACAATAATGAATGATTTTCAAACTAGTAAAACTGCATATTATTCAATCTATGAAAATATGTTGTCTGGAAATCATACAGTTCTACTTTTAGAATACAATCAGGAAAAACAGTTTTTCCTTGATCCTAAGGATGCATTCATGAATCTGCTAAATACTGAAAAAGAACAACAAAGAAAAGTAATTGGCCCTTCTACTTTTTCGATAGTAGCTTCAAGGATTGGATTCAAAACCCAAAAAATTATTGCAGGAAAAATATCAAATCTAAAAAAAGAAAAGTTTGGAAATCCACCGCACACTATTATTATTCCAGGAAGTTTTCACTTTACTGAATCAGATGCATTAAAAGTATTAGCAAAATGTAAAGATGAACCAACTGATAATTCGTCAAAATTAAAAAAAATTTCCAAACAGATGATAGAAAAATACGTTCCAATGGTTAAAAAAGCCTTAGAAGAGATCACTCCATATTACAAAGATTCCAAGGAATTTCAAGCAGTTTTGGAAAATGCCGAATTATATATCCAAGATGCAGAAAAATTTCTTGAAGAAGGAAAGGACGAAGTAGCAGTATTGAGTATAGGATATGCTGATGGTTTAGTAGATGCTCTAAGAATATCAAAAGGTTTTGAACCAAAAATATAATCTTTATCGATGAATTAAAAAGAAAGGGAGAGTTTTGGTGTTAGTTGGATATCATAGATAAAAGAATTCTAGCGGGATTATTTGTAGCATCCTTGACTAATAAAGATGGAATTGAAATTTTGAAGAAAAAAAATTTCTTCAATATAGAATTAATTGAATCCAAAATAGACATTTTAGAAAAAAATGGTTTAATTGAAAATGATAAAAAATCTCTCACTGAACTTGGTAGAACATCACTTCGAGTGGTTTTAGCAGGGGGAGTTTTTGATATAATTCACCCTGGACATATACACACCTTAAATTCTGCAAAATCATTAGGAGATGTCTTAGTGGTAGTAGTTGCAACTGACAAAACCACTGAAAAGATAAAGAAAAGAACTCCTTTGCACAATCAAAAACAAAGACAAGACTTGGTTAATTCTTTATCAATGGTTGATCTATGCTTGATTGGACATGAAGGTGACATTTTTAAAACAGTAGAAATTGTTAGGCCGGAAATAGTTGCATTAGGTTATGATCAAATTCATCAAGAAAAATTTATCATAGATGGTTGTAGAAAGATAAATTTGAATGTAAAGGTAGCAAGATTACAATCTCCCAATCCGGAAATTTCTAGTTCAAAAATTGAAGAAAAATATGGAGAAAACATTCATGATATCTAAAATTATAAACTATAATTTCCTAATGACTCTATGAACTAATTGGAATTCTTATAGTTAGTTTAGAACCATTTTTTATTTTTGCTTTATCTCTTAACTTAAATTTTGAAATCAACTCTATTATTGTATCATCATGATTAGTTCTCTCTAGAACAATTAATTCACAATTGTAAGAATTGTTTAATTTTGCATTGAAGCATTTAACCCAACCATATGTCCTTTTACCATCAGAAAACCCTTTAATTTCAATTCCATCAAATGAGTTCAGTTGTTTTACTGCCTCAATGTACTGCCTTTGTTCTAATTTTATATTTAGTGTTCCTGGAAATGGAATGTAATCAATTTTTTTCTTAAATTGTCCAGTATATCCTTTTAGAGACATATAATATGCGCCTTCACCCATACCAGAGATGAGAATTCCTTTTAGTTCCAAGTAAGAAGGAAAAGAGTTTAAACTAGTTTTCAAGATGGATGACAATCTTAACATTTCTGAATATCCTTTTGTAGTAATTTTTACTGAAACTTTTCTACCAACCATTATTCGTTGGATGAATCCATCTTTTTCAAGCTCTAAGATGTGTTTTGATGCTGCTTGTTGGGATTTTTTTATACTTTTGCCTAAAGAAGAAGTAGTTATTGGGACAAAATTATGTCGTGCACCTTTTGAAATTAATTGGGTTAAGGTTAGAATATGTTGAACTTTAAGGTCAGCCATATAATTTAGGCAATGCCCAGTTCTGTAAATGTTTTAAGAGTTAATCCAGCATTACTTGCCAATTTTGCTACACGATGACCAATCACACAGTCTATTCCTGCTTGTTTAGCTCCATCAAGTAACCTTTGCGTAATAATTCCATCCAAAATAAGATATTTTATTCCATTTTGGGAAGAAAGCTTGTCTACAACCTCACTTATAGGGACTTTGAAAATTTCTTTTTGATCACTATCTAATGCTATAGCTTCTAATGTTTCGTTTAAGTTTGGATAAATTTTGTTTGCAAGTTCTGCGATTGATTTATCACCAGAATCTTGTAAGGTAGGTTTTGTAGTTTCAGATTTCATTTCTTCAGCTGTACTTCGGAGGATATCATCTATTTGCTGCGGAGTTAGTTCTTCTACTTCAACTCCTTCAAATGCTCTATGTTCAACGTCTATGTGTACTAGTGATTTTAATTCCTTTAAAATAAAACCTCCTGCTCGGTCTCCATCTAGAAATGCTACTACCTTATCTTTTTTATCACATAGTTCTTTAATAGATTCATCAATTTTTGCTCCTTCTATTGCTATGGCATTATCATAACCTGCTCTAAGTAGATTAATTACATCAGCTCTTCCTTCAACTATTATTATCCAAGGAGAATCAAAAACTCCAGTACCACATTGTAATTTTTCTCTTCCATAAGTTGTTAACTTTCCACTACTTCCTTCATGTACATCCTTTAACATGGTATCTCCTTCACTTACTGATTTTGTGGCCCATTTCTGTTTGATTTCTTTAGCTCTTCTGACAATATCTTCTTTTTTTGATGCTCGAACGTCATCAATACCTTCTAACTTGAATTTACAATCAAAAGGACCTACTTTGTCAATGCTCTCTATTGCAGCAGAAATTAATGCACATGTATCAATATCAGTACTCATTGGTATCAAGGCATCTCCTTTTGTTGTATTTGTTGTAGAGGTTGTGTTAACTTCTATTCGTCCAATTTTTGAAACACGTTGAAGCTCATTTAGATTCATCTCTGGACCTAGCAAGCCTTCCGTTTGACCGAAAATTGCTCCTATAATATCTGCTCTTTCGACCAGTCCATCAACATCAAAGGATAGTTTAACATGATATTTGACAATTCCTGATTTGTGCAATATACAATCATCTCCTTAATTAACAATAAGTATTATTTTTTTATCAAGGATATAAGTACTTTTTCACAAGAAAACGTACTAGCTGTGTGCTTTCATTCAGGTAATTAAAAATTATAGTTTACACTAATCCTCATCCAAAAATGGAAAAATTATTTTTTACTCTGTACTAAATGAGCTTCCGCAGGAACATGATTTAGTAACATTAGGATTGTTTATTTTAAATCCTGAACCCATAAGGCTCTCAATGTAATCAATGTTTGCTCCTTTTAGACTGTCTTGACTGTAACTGTCGATGAGTATCTTTACTCCACTTTCTTCAATGACGGTATCATCATCTTCTGGTTTTGATTCAAAACCCATTCCATAGGAAAGGCCAGAACACCCACCGCCCTGAACATATACTCTAAGATATTCAGCATTTTCTTTTTCTTCTTTCAAAAACTCCTTTATTTTTTCAGCTGCTTTTGGAGTTACAGTGACTATTTTTTGGGTTTGTTCAGTTGTCATAATTAAATAACATTTCGTGATTAATTATAATAAACTTTTCATACCCTTCCAACTAGTTATTCAACAAATTATGAGGAAAGTTAGGATAGCCTTATTTTTTTGATTTGTTGACAAATGCAGTCATTCTTTCTTCACGATCAGGATGAGTAAAGCAGTTTCTCCATGCAAGAAGTTCAATACCTAAACCTGTATCAAGGTCTGCGTTTCTACCTTTGTTAATTGCTACTTTAGACATTCTAACGGCAATTGCAGAATTACTTGCAATGGTTTTTGCCATTTTCATAGTTTCATCCATTAGTGAGGAACTTTCTACTACTTGATTTACTAAACCAATTTCTCGTGCTTCGTCGGCTTTAACCATTTTTCCAGTAAAAACAATTTCCTTTGCTTTTGCTATTCCCACTATTCTCATCAATCTTTGAGTACCACCCCACCCTGGAGGTATTCCTATTGTAACTTCAGGTTGACCCATTTTTGCAGTATTTGCTGCAATGCGAATGTCACAAGACATTGCTAACTCACAACCTCCACCTAGGGCAAATCCATTAACAGCTGCAATTGTTGGTTGTTTTACATTCTCAACTGTTGCAGTTACAAGTTGACCTAGTTTCGCATATTCTTCGGATTCATTTGGAGTAATTTTAGACATGTATTCAATATCAGCACCAGCAGAAAATGCTTTATCACCTTCTCCTGTTAAAATTATTACTTTGACATTATCATCTTTTCCAAGTTCTTCAAAAGTCTTTATCAATTCTTTTGCAACATCCATGTTCATTGCATTAAGCTTGTCTGGACGATTAATTTTGACTGTACAAATTCCTTCAGATTTTGTTGTAACTAGAAGAGACATGACCAATTTCGAATTTATGTCTGACTTAAATGTTGTCTATGTTCCCCTGACTTTGCCCCATTGAGCTAATGCAGAAGCAGCTGCAACCCAAGTTCGAATATCTTGGTAAACTGGAATATTGTGTTTCTCAACCAATTTTATCATTTTTTCAGTATATGGACCACCATTACAGCCAACTACAAGTGGTTTCTTCTTTTTCTTTGAGAAATCAGCTAGATGACCAACAATTGTTTCTTCAAGAGGATCATCTTGGAAGACAAACCATGGCATAGCAATATCAATATTCTTTTCATCATAAAATTGCTGAATGACAAATCTATAATCATCTGCAGTTGCACCA
>SDBU01004042.1_pt1 | contig 18309 bp, 17 predicted proteins | sample 2277071 | NCBI WGS metagenome assembly SDBU01 (sample SAMN10397929, study PRJNA504765) | marine sediment metagenome | isolation source: marine sediment core GS08_GC12, 126 cmbsf | place: Arctic Ocean: Gakkel Ridge, Loki's castle | collected 2008 | reverse complement strand
AGGTTATAAAGTAGTAGCTACAGTCAAATCGGTCAAGGGTGACTGCTCATGGGGCCACGAGGCGGGTGACACTTTTAGTATAAACTGCCACGACACTGCTGGTCTTTGCGGCTTTTTCTACCATGATATTTACCCTTATATAGCTATGCTCCAGTTTGGTGGTGGCTACCCCCCAGAGTGGGGTAGCCCGGATGTGGTGACTGTGGAGTGTATGGACCGCACGAACCTAGTAACACTAGAGCTTCGCCGCCAGAAGTAAAGGCAGCCGGCTAGTAATAGTTACTGACTAATCTCATACTGTGTGCTTAGAGCTTCCGGGGGTAGCATGTTACCTAGAATTCTCTCTAATGCCATAGTATGGCTACATAGTCCCCATCTTGAAAAGAAGTGGCAGGAACAATGCCATTTCCCATTCTTATATTCAGTAGTGTAGTTGTCATGCTCGCCATGGAAGCTTACCGAAAACTCAGAGAAGGTAATCCGTTCTGTTTCTTGAGCGTAGCGCTTGGCTTTTTCAATTTTCCCAATCAGACTGGATTGCATAACTATCCCTCCTGAATAATAAAAAACGCTGACTTATTCCGGCCAGTGTTTCCTTCTCAAGGATAAAATCATAACTACTAAATGCATATTATCTAGTTTTCATTAAACTTTACCTGCTTGTTTAATTCTACACCCTTTTTACTTATAGGTCTAGTGGTAGTCTCTTCCAATACAAGATGAGCCTGAGAGATTCAGGCAGCTCGTTTATGATTGGGACATGCGACTGGTCATGAACGACGGACAATCACAGACTGTAGAGTAAGTAAGACAATTTCTGGAGAGGAGTGAGGCGGTTGCTAATCAAATGAGCGATAACCAATTTGCAGAAAGGATGGTAAAGCTCGGTCCAATCTCTTTCAGTAAATCTCAAGGTTGGCTAACCGGGTTGCCTGAAACCCTTTTATTCAGGCTCATTATTCGATTGGAATAGACTCAACTTTTGTGTTGATTCACATAAAAGGATGACTATATCTCAAGTTAAGCTTCAAATCAGAAAGGAGTTACTATTGCGGTCTCATTTTGGGCAAACAGCATAATTCAGCATTGCCTTCTAGCTGATAGTGAATTATACTTTAAACCAAGGCAATTTGCCCAATACGTAACCAAAGGCTACTATGGTGATAAAGTTTAAAAATGAGCTGTTAGCTATTAATATCCTGACTGTCCTATTAATTGTCATCATTACCTTCTTTCCGTCAGGTATCTTGCATATTATCCTCGGACTGCCGGTGGCTCTTTTCCTTCCAGGGTATGCATTACTAGCTGCACTGTTCCCTAAAAAAGGCACTCTGAATAGTCTTGAGAGGGCAGCTCTGAGCTTCGGCTTAAGCATTCCTGTAGTAGCCTTTATCGGGCTTATTCTCAACTACACCCCGTGGGGGATAAGGCCAACACCTGTTTTATATTCTGTGGCCTGTTTTATATTTATTGCCTCAGCTATTGCCTGGATTCAGAGAAGAAACTTAGCAGTGGAAGAGAGATTTAGCATTGAATTTCGCCTTACGCCACCAGCTTGGGGAGAAGGGAACTGGAATAAGGCACTTTATAGTTCTCTGATAATAGCCATACTGGGAACCATAGGCACTTTAGGCTATGTTATAGCTACACCCGAGGTAGGGGAAAGATTCACCCAGTTTTATATCTTGGGCTTGGAGGGCGAGACTGAAGATTATCCCAAAGAACTGGCGGTAGGAGAAGAGGCAAGGGTACTGGTAAGGATTATAAATCAGGAGCGTGAAGTTATTAGCTACCTGGTGGAGGTGATTGTAGATGGGGTGGTAAACAAGGAAATAGGGCCGGTGGTGTTGGCTCACCAAGAGAAATGGGAAAAGGAAATCATCTTTACTCTGGTTAAGGCAGGGGGAAATCAAAAGGTGGAGTTGGTGTTATATAAATATGAAGAGAATAAGCCCTACCTCCGACTCCACCTTTTGATTGACGTTACAGAATAAAGACAAAAACTTCAGTCAGGACAGATTGGTTCAGCTAGCTTCATAGTAAGAATACTTTAGTCACCTGTCAGTGCTTCATCAAACAGGTAGAGGTTCCTTTTTATCTCCACCAGGTCAGGATTGCGGCATTCCCACCGGGTATAAATAATAGAAATTCCATTTTCCCTCAAGAAGGCAGTGTCAGTGCAGCCCTCTTGTAGAAATTCATAGGCTTCCATATCAGTAGGTTTGGGAACGGCGTGACTCCGGCTATAAACCTCTCTCCCGGTGATAGCAGTAAAGGCGGTAGCTTTCCACGGGTCTAGAATCGCTCTCTCATAATCATCATTGACATTGTCTTTTATCCAAACAAAAACCTCATAGTCTTCGGCGTCAATCATGTGATAATAAGGCGTATCCTGTCGGATTGGAATACAGAAAGCTAGTGTCAACCCAATAAGAACTAGACACAGGAAATTCCCCACATTTTGCCTGATAAGAGGCATCTTTAGCCAAGGGATGAGCCTTGCCGGCAACTTGATTTTCCTTACCCCCATCAAACCAGCCCCAGCGACAATACCCATCACCAACATCATCCAGGTTAATCCCCGGTAATACATTATTTCCACCCCGTAGTGGAAGGTGAAAAAGCTGACCAGCATTAATAGCAGAGCCAGTAAACCTAATATCAAACCGTAGTTTTCCTTTCCTTTCTTTATTGCCAGCAGAAAGGTGCCCAAAAGGCAGAGCAGGACAGGTAAATAGCCGTAGGTCTTGATAATTAACGGCAAGTCGATATATTCCGGTAGAAGCTGTGGGGTGAATGGCGATTTTACTACAGATAGCAAGGCTTGGGACACCCAGAGGAAGGGTACCAGGCAGGGTATTCCCAAGGCTAAAGCTATCCCCAGGCTGTGTTTGAGGTTACCTTTCAGATTGAGTAAGATATAGGGTATAAGGATGATGACCAAAGCTAGTGCGGTAGCGGCGTGTATACAAAACAAGGCACAGGTAAAGATAAATAATACAATATAAGCCCAGATACCCCTATAATTAAAAACGGCAAAAATTGCAAGAGGAATGAAGAGTAACCCCATTGTCGCCGGAACGAGAAAGGCAGGACCCAAAATTCCAACTGTAGTCGGGATTAGACAAGTAAAGAGAGCTGCCTCCCAGCCAAATCCCTGCCTTTTACCTAAAACATAGGCTGAAAGAACAGTCATCATCAACATAACGCTTGGAAAGTATCTGAAGATAACTATCCAAGGGATGCCGCTAATCTGGTGAAATATGCCCCAAAATATGTGGTACCCAGTCTCAAAAGTATAGGTGAAGCTTATGGTTGATTCTCCCAAAAAGGGGTCAATAAATGAGGTGCTACCGGCTTGCATCAATGCTTTAGAAAATGCCAGGTGAATCCATTCATCAAGATGCAGCGGGTAAGGGTAATTCAGATGGGGGATGAAGGCAATGTAAAATGCCAGTGCCATTATCGGCAATAGCAGCAGATAATCGAATTTAAAGATTCTACGAATGTTCCGCTGGCTCATATACTATCCAAACCGAATGTTTGTGTTGTAATTATATTTATTACCGTCTATTATATCAATAGCCTATTTTTTATCAGCATTCTCATTCAGTCTGGATTTTACTTTTCCAGCTTTGGCAACACCACATTAATCTAAATATGGAAAATCAGAACAAACTACAAAAGATTGAACCGAAAGCCCAGATGACCTTAGTTCAATGCGATTTTGATGGCACAATTACTGAGAAGGATGTGGCTTTCTTATTACTGGATGCCTTTGCCGATAAAAGCTGGAAGCAATTACTGGCCAAGTATATAGATGGCAAGATATCTGTTGGTGATTTCAATACCAGGGCTTTTGCCATGATTAAAGCCGATAAGCAAACTTTGGTTGGCTTTGTGCGAAATAAGGCTAAACTACGAGCTGGTTTCTACCAACTACTGGGTTACTGTCGTAGGAAGAGCTTCCGTTTTGTTATTGTAAGTAATGGGCTGGATTTCTATATAGACACGATTTTAAGAGCTATTGGCGTGGAGGACATCGAGGTATTTGCTGCCCAAACCCGATTCATCCCCACTGGTGTTAAAGTTAAATATATAGGATCCGATGGCAACCAGTTGCAGAGTGGCTTCAAGGAGTCGTATATCAGGCTATTCTTAAAACAAGGCTACCGCGTAATATATATAGGGAATGGTCTCTCCGATACTCTGCCGGCAAGATTGGCCCATCACATTTTCGCCAGGGATGAATTGCTAGCCTACTGTAATCAAAAAAAACTTAACCATACATCATTTATTGACCTTAATGATGTAGCCAGAGGCTTGGAGGTTTTGGAATAAGAAGGCGAGTGCTATACTAATATTACTTGGTAAGCCAGAAAAACAGGACGACTCCTAGAACTCCCATAGCGGCACAAAAACTAAACACATAGCTAACACTTAGAGTATCGGCTATTGCTCCCGACACAGTTGGTCCTATAGCCATGCCAATAGACATTGCCATCATTAACATAGCCATAGTTGTGCCCATGCCGAATCTTCTGCCCTCGTCTACAGTTATGGCTGTAGCCGCGGGCAAAGAAATGCCGGGACCAAGACTACCCAAAGCGCACAGCACTAATAGCTGCCAGTAATTATGTGCCATCGGAATCAGAGCTAAGAAGACGATGTTGATAGTGCCACCGATGATTATCATAGCTCGCCTACTGAATCTATCGGCAAGCTGACCAAAATATGGTTGAACCAGTGCCATTAGCCCCATATGAGTTGTCAGCAGTGTTCCAATAAGTCCTTTACTTATGCCAAGAGCTGAATCGGCAAAGATAGCTAGAAAAGTAAAAAAGCTTCCTCGGCTTAGGGCATAGGTCAGCCGATAGCTAAAAAGACCCCTGACCACATGGCTGGCACTCATCTCCTTAATTGTCTCCGTAAGTGATGGGCGATGCTCGGTTACTGTTTGTTGGCGGCTAATTTCAGGGAGGAAGAAGAGGGCTAGTAGGAAAGCCAGCAGGTTTAAGCCGCCCATGGTGGTGAAGGAGGCGGTCATTCCAAACCAATCAGCAAGCGTTCCACCTAGCAAAGGACCACCAGCAAAACCACTGAAAAAGGCAAAATTAGCGTAACCTTGCCATTTCCCCTCCTCACCCTCGGGGCAGAGGTCACCGATATAAGCCCTAGCTATGGGGAAAATTATGGCACTGGCAACGCCCTGCACCAAACGGACTAATATTAGATGAAAGAGACTAGTTGCCAAAATATAGCCCACGCAAATAACAGAGTAAAAAGCAAGTCCGGTGCAGAGAAACACCTTCCTGCCTCTGCTGTCGGAGAGCGGGCCGATAAAGGGCAGTATTACCAGTCGGGATACCGTGAATGAGCTAAAGATTATACCTATCCAGATTCCAGTGGCGCCCATACTTTGGGAATAAAGGGGCAAGAAGGGGCTTATTATCCCCACGCCCAGCATTGAGCTGAACATGGCAAGAGATAAAATAAGAAAGGCTTTCTTATTCATGACAATACGCAGAGCATTAGGCGGCTAATTTGTCAATCAAACTAAGTCAAGCTACCCTAAAACGACCGATTAGTCAAGGTAGATGAGGGGGCACTCTTATAGTATTATCTAGTAAGCCAGGCAAATAAGCCAGTGCCAATGAGAGTCACAATTGCTCCGAAGAAGAACACTGAGTTAATATTTAGGGCATCGTATATTACCCCAGCTGCGACTGGTCCTATAGACATGCCAATGCCCATTGCCATCATCACTACGGACATAGTTGTGCCCATGCCGAAATTCCTGCCCTCGTCTACTGTCAGCGCCATAGTTCCTGTCATGGACATTGCGCCGCCAATACCCCGGGGGAGACACAGTAGAATTAACTGCCAGAAGTTGTGTGTCATCGGAATCAAAACCAGGGATATGACATAGATAAAGCTACCAAGAATTATCATGGCTCTCCTACTGAATCTATCAGCTAGTCTACCGGCAGGAATGGTAAACAGTGCCGTTACCAACATATTAGCTGCCATCAGTATTCCTACAAAACTTGGGCTTAAGCCAGCATATGTGGTAGCGAAGAGAGGTAGAAAAGTCGTCAGACTTCCTCTACCTAGGGCTTGCACCAGCCGAAAGGTAAAGAGACCCTTGACCATAGGGCTGGCGCTCATCCCCTTAAGTGTCTCCCTAAATGACAGGAGACCCCCTTCTAGTGCTTTTCTCTGCCTACTCTCAGGTAGAAAGGGAACAGCTACTAGGAGAGCCAGCAGACAACAACCACTGAAAGTAAAGAAGGCAGCATTCCCCCCAACATACTCCATTAATACTCCACCCAGGAGAGGACCAAAACCAAAACCGCTGAAAAAGCAAGCGTTGGAATAACCCTGCCATTTCCCCTCCTCACCCTCAGGGGTGAGGTCACCAATATAAGCTCTGGAGATTGGCATAATCATAGCCCCGGCCGCACCCTGGAAGAAACGGATTGTGATTAGATGTAAGGGACTGGCTGCTATTGTATAGCTCAAAGCAATAATAGTGTAACAAACAAGGCCAACGCAGAGAAACAGTTTCCTCCCTCTGAGGTCGGAGAGCCTACCCATAATAGGGGTAGCTATCGTGTTAACAATACCGTAGCCAGCAAATATCATACCCAGTTGGACTCCGGTAGCTCCCATCTCACTAGCGTAAAGGGGCAGGAATGGAACTATAATTCCCATACCTAACATGGCAGAGAACATGGAAAGAGCCAAAATGGGGAAAGCTTTCTGAATCGTTAACAATATACAGCTATTGTAGCCATTTATTGCTAACCTGTCAACCTGAAGCGATTGCACTTATAGCTTATGGCTAGTATAATTTAGAAGATTTTTGTTGAAATTATTTAATATGTTGAGGGGGATTTAACAGTGGTTTCTGATGATGAGCAGCCAACAACAGAAAATAAAAAGCTGGAAATAATGCGGCATTCGGCATCCCATATTATGGCTGAGGCAGTTCAGTCTATTTTTCCTGAGGCTAAATTTGCTATTGGACCAGCTATTAAAAGTGGCTTCTATTATGATTTTGACTTACCCCGTTCATTAACCCCGGATGATTTACCGGTCATTGAAGCTAAGATGAGGGAAATAATCGCTTCAGATTTGCCATTTATTAAGCAGGAAGTGACTAATGAGGCAGCTCACCAGTTGTTTATTGCCCAGCCTTACAAACTGGAGTTAATTGATGAAATCCCAGATGAAAAGCTTAGTCTGTATCGGCAGGGCTCGTTTGTAGATTTATGTCGAGGACCCCACGTAAATTCTACCGGAGAAATAAAGGCGTTTAAGCTGGTTAGCATCGCTGGCGCTTACTGGCAAGGTGATGAGCATCGCCCAATGCTACAGCGAATATATGGTGTTGCCTTTGATACTGAAGAAGCTTTGTCAGACTACCTAAGAAAACGAGACGAGGCAGCCAAACGCGACCACAGGAAATTAGGCAAAGAACTCGACCTGTTCAGCCTCCATGAGGAAGCTGGCCCGGGGCTGGTCTTCTGGCATCCCAAAGGGTCAGTAATACGTCGGGTCATTGAGGATTTCTGGAAGGATGAACATACTAAGTATGGCTATGACCTGGTATACACCCCCCATATTGCCAAGTTGAATTTATGGAAAACCAGTGGTCATTGGGAATTCTATCGTGATTATTTATATAGCCCGATGAAGATAGAAGGGCAGGAGTATATTCTTAAACCAATGAATTGTCTCGGTCATATCCTGATTTATAAAACAAGGCTACACAGTTACCGTGAGCTACCCGTGCGATACGCTGAGTTGGGCACTGTCTATCGTTATGAACGCTCTGGAGTATTACATGGTCTATCCCGGGTTAGAGGCTTTACCCAGGATGACGCCCATATTTTTTGTCGTTTTGACCAGCTAGAGGATGAGATAGTAGGGGTATTGAACCTCGCCCTCTTTATGATAGATACCTTTGGTTTTACCAATTACCAGGTGTTACTTTCCACTCGACCTGAGAAATATGCTGGCACTCTTCAGGTTTGGGAAGAGGCTACTAATACTTTAAGCCAGGCTCTGTCTCGCCTGGGACTTATCTATAATATAGACCCGGGAGAAGGCGTATTTTACGGACCTAAAATAGATATTAAGTTCGAGGATGCTTTAGGCAGGGGGTGGCAGGGTCCCACCATTCAGGTTGATTTCAATCTTCCCCAGCGCTTCAATGTTACCTATGTTGGTGAAGACAGCAAAGAACATTTGGTAGCCATGGTGCACCGGACAGTATTGGGCAGTATGGAGCGTTTCCTCGCCTCACTTACAGAACACTATGGGGGCGCCTTCCCAGTATGGCTAGCCCCAGTCCAAGTAATGGTAATCCCGGTAGCTGACCGCCACCTGGACTATGCCCGTAAGCTGGAAGCTGAACTTAAAAGCGAAGGAATTCGTGCTAAAGTTGACGCTCGGGCAGAAAGGATGAACCTTAAAATTCGACAGTCACAACTTGATAAGATACCGTATATGCTTGTAGTCGGCGATAAGGAGGTAGCTGCTGAAACTGTCGCCATCCGTTTGCGCAGTGGAGAGCAACTATCCACCCAATCCTTTGATAGTTTTAAAAAAACTATCACCAAGGCTGTCAGGGATAAGGCAATGGACACTTAACTTACTTTGTTATACAATTCTTGTTATCTCTATCTACTATTCCAGGAGGAAGCTATGGAAAGAAAACTGTATCGAAGCCGAAGCGATAAAATGATATCGGGAGTGTGCGGTGGTCTAGCCAGATATTTTGATATAGATTCAACCATCATTAGGGTGATAGCTATACTACTGGGATTTGCTGGTGGGGTTGGTGTCATTGCCTATATTATTCTGGCGATTGTTATGCCCTTAGAAGACTCGAAAGTCGCTACCCCCAGAGAAACAATACAGGAAAACGTGGAGGAAATGAAAGAAACCGCCGGTAAGTTGGGGCGTGAACTCCGTTCCACCCTGGCAGGAGAAGAGGGTGAAGCAGTAGCTAAGATTCACCAACGCCGCCGTAATACCATCGGTATCATTCTCATTATTGTCGGCGTTCTTGTCCTAATAAGTAACTTCAGGCTTTTCTGGTGGTTTGACTGGAGCAGGCTCTGGCCTCTCATTCTGGTCGCCATCGGGGTGCTGATTGTATTAGGTGCGAGGAGAAGGTAGCTGTGGCTGAGAATAAAAGGCGGAGAGCAGGTAGTCCTCCTGTATGGGGCATCCTCCTGGTATTCGTAGGAACTATTTTGCTTCTCCAAACTCTTGATGTTCTTCCCTGGGGTCTCTGGGGAACTCTGTGGCGGTTCTGGCCGGTGCTAATCATTATTGTTGGGGTTGGCATCTTGCTTCGCCGCTACAATGTCTGGTTGGTTAGCCTGCTGGTCCTAGCTATTCTTGGCGCTTGCCTGGGTATAGCCATCTGGCAACAGGGGACTTTTCCACTATCCGAGATAACTACCAGAAGCTATTCAAAGTCTCTAGGCAACCTGGAATATATCCAAATCGAGATGGACTTCACTGCAGGAAGTGCCATCATTGATAGCCTCCCATCCTCCTCAGCGAACCTGATTGAGGCAGACTTCACTGTTAAGAACGGGCAGGAAAGTATGAAAGTGACCTTCCAGCGAGAGGACAACCAAGGCAAACTTTCCTTAAACACAGAGCAACATAATCAGCAAATCTGGAGGGAAACTGGGATTAAGTGGACGGTTAATCTGACCAGAAATATACCTTTAACCATTAATGTCAGGTCAGCGGCAAGTAACCTGAATTTCGACCTCGATAAGCTTAAGGTAGTTGAACTCCGACTGGACATAGATGCTGGTAATTGCCAGGTAACAATGCCTTCGTCAGCAGGCATTACTCGAGCTTACATCGAAGTTGACGCTACTAATTTAGAAGTGATTATCCCCAAGGGGGTAGCAGCTAAGATATGGGCAGATGCAGACCTGACTGCTTTCTATGTGGATACAAGCCGCTTCTCAAAGAGAGGTGATTATTATATATCCCAGGATTTTGAGAGCGCTGAGAACCAAGTAGAGATAGTAATAGATTGCGATGTCAGTAGAGTGCAGGTCAAGTAAATAAAGACCGGCAAATCTCAAACCAGTTTTTTGACTACTATAATTTGATAGCTTAAGGAAATTATGCTATAGTTTTTATGTGTAACATATCTGTGCTTGAAGGAGGTAAGTAAGGACATAATTAAGCAACTGCGTGTTAATGAGAGAATAATAGCTAGAGAGGTTCGCCTCGTGGGGGAAGAGGGGGAGCAGTTAGGAATTATGCCATTGTTCCAGGCGCGGGAGATAGCCAAGGAGAAAAATGTTGACATAGTTGAAGTAGCAGCTAAGTCAGTGCCACCAGTATGCCGCTTACTTGACTACGGCAAGTATAAGTATGAGCAAGCTAAGAAGGAACGTGAGCTAAAGAAGGGCCAGAGAATTTCACTGTTGAGAGAAGTTCGGCTACGACCTAAGATTGGTAGCCACGATTTTGAATCTAAGGCAAGATTAGCCAGAAAGCTGCTGGATAACGGCGATAAAGTTATGGTAACAGTATTTTTCAGAGGACGTGAAATTACCCACCCTGAAATTGGCTGGGGGTTACTGCGAAATATGACGGAGTCATTAAAAGAGGTAGCTTCTATTGACAAGCAACCAGCGCTGAGTGGGAAAAGAATGACCATGATTCTGTCATCAACAGCTAGCCATAAAGCTAAGACAAAGGAAAAGGTGAAGCAAGCTTAACATGCCAAAAATCAAAAGCCATAAAGGAGCACAAAGCCGCTTCCATATCACAGGTAGCGGTAAAATTATGCGTACCAAGGGTGGGAAAAGTCACCTGCGGCTCAAAAAGTCGAAACGGACTAAACGCCTTTTTGACGAGACAATACCGGTAAGCCCTCATGATAAGGCTCGGATAAAGAGACTTTTACCCTATGGGGCGAGATAATTAGGGGGATACTTTGCCACGAGTAAAGAGAGGTATAACCACACATAAGCGACACAAGAAGGTGTTAGCCCTGACCAAAGGACACCGGGCAACCAAGCACTCGCTTTATCGCCGGGCTCACGAGTCTATGCTTAAGTCGTTGAGCTATGCTTACTTTCATCGTCGAGAGAGAAAGGGCGATATGAGGCGACTGTGGATTTTACGAATTAACGCTGCCAGTAGAGCCCAAGGGCTCACCTACAGTGAGTTCATAAAGGGTTTGAAAAAGTCAGGAGTGGCTCTCAACCGTAAGATACTAGCCGATATGGCAGTCAGAGAGCCTGAATCATTTGCCAATTTGGTAACCATAGCTAAAAGTAAAACCCAAGACTGAGATATAATATTATTTAGTGAGCCTGTCCTCTGTTTTCTCTCGTATCAAGCGAGGATTTTTAGAGGTGGCTTACCTCTAGGACACTCCAGAGATAGCCCACGTCAACTAACAGCAGCGCCCTTCTTGACCCTCTCCTGCTGATGACCTATAATCCAAGACGACTATGCTACAACATCTTGAAGAACTAAAGCTAAACGCTCTACAGGAATTAGCTAGCACTGGCACTATTAAAGAGTTGGAATCCTGGCGGGTTCGCTATCTGGGCAAGAAAAGTAACCTAATCAAGATTTTGCGTAGCTTATCAACACTATCTCTAGATGAGAGAAAAACTATTGGCGCCTCTGCCAACAAAACTAGGGCTGATTTAGAGGATAGATTAGAGCAAAGAAAGCAGGCTCTTCGTGAGAAGCAACTTAAATTATCGGCTAAAGAAGAGCTTATTGATGTTACCCTGCCTGGTCACTATCCTCCGGCGGGTCGCCTGCATCCTATTACTCAAACCCTACATGAAATATGCGATATTTTTGTTTCTATGGGCTTTCAAATAGTAGAAGGCCCAGAAGTAGAGTGGGACTATTATAATTTTGAGGCGCTGAATATTCCTGAGGAACACCCAGCACGGGATACCATGTCAACCTCGTGGGTTGATTTTGAGACCGAGAGTGGTGAGAGACCCATGCTGCTACGCACTCACACTACCTCAGTAACTGCCAGGGTAATCGAGACAATGAAACCCCCGATAAGGGTAATTGAACCAGGTAGGGTCTATCGCTATGAGGCTAGTGATGCCACCCATGTGCCTATGTTCCATCAAATTGACGGATTGGCAGTGGATAGAAGTATTACTATGGCTGACCTGAAAGGGACGCTTTACGAGTTTTCCCGTCGTTTCTTTGGCGAGGACAGGAGGGTGCGCTTTCGCTGCGACTATTTTCCCTTTGTTGAACCCGGCATTGAGATGGCTATAGAGTGCCCACTCTGCAATGGCAAAGGTTGTCGCCTGTGCGGCAATACCGGCTGGATTGAAATCCTGGGCGCCGGAATGACTCATCCCCAGGTACTGCAGCGGGGCGGTATTGACCCCGAGGTTTACACCAGCTTTGCCTTCGGTATCGGCATTGACCGTTTGCCCATGCTTCGCTACGGAATTAATGATATCAGGCTATTCTACGGCAGTGACCTTAGGTTCTTAAGGCAGTTTTAGGGATGAGATTGTCTATTAACCTCATCCCCTTACTCCCCCTCTCCTTCTCAAGGAGAGGGGGAGAGATACTAAAAGAAGGGCTGACGCCCCTCTTAGATGCCCTGTTAGTTTAACCTCCCTCAAAGGAGGAGAGGGAAGAGATTTTAGAGATGGGCGAATAGGGGTCCCCAGCCAGCTAAGGTAATATGATTACCTGATATAAGTAGGCAGATGGATGAGTAAAAGGGAAGTCTGGGATTTCTGGGTTTTAGGAGCACTTAGGGACGGCAAACCAGCACATTTGAAGGGTATCTACGCCGCTCTCGAACCACTGAAGGATGGCGGTTACATCAATCCGCAATTATACAGAGTCGATGGCAGATGGGGAGACCGCCCAAACTACACTCATGTCGTTCGGAGTACGATGAGTAGTTTGAAGAAGCGAGGTTTAGTAGAGCGCCTAGGGAAAGGTAGAACAGGTGTGTATCGTATAACTAATGGTGGTCTGAAGGAGCTGTCTCGGATTGAGCCGTAAAGCATCTTCTTAATACCTTGCATCTACCGAACTACCAAGCTATAATGGACGCCATAGGGACAAGAGGTGCGCCATGGAAAGCTTCAAAGTCCACAGAAGTTTGGAATGGACTAACATTGAACAATATGTCGTTTTGTTATTATTCGTGCCTCTATTGTTTGCCGTGCTTCTAATGTCGGCATGTTCGCCATATACGAGCCAGTCAAAGGTAGCAACACCACCGACGGCAAAGCAATACTACTTGGTTCTGCCTCCCGATGAGGTCGAGTATCTGTTTCGTACGCATATCTTTTCACTAATACCAGATGAATATGCTAGCTGGGTTGGAGACATATATAGGTCGTATACGGTAAAAGACATTGGCAGGGGAGATTGGCTGATTTATGCGTCTCACCGTGGGACTAGCGGGACATGGAAATTGACACAGGAGCCACCTTTTGAGTTTACATTTCTGCGCTGGGACGAAGGAGCAAAGTTCATAGAGGATTCAGTTCTTAACCCACTTTGGGACCGACCGAACCTGAGTGACCTTTCGGTGTTAGGTAGAGAAGCACGCTATGCAAGGATAAGACAGTATATAGACGCCTATAGGGCAGTATTGAAAGCGGTGACCGCTGAGGCTAATGACGACAGGCAGAAAGATTGGCTTCGAGGACGAGCCGATGGACTTAGTGAGGGCAAGGTGCTAAGGTATGAAGTCCGTGTGGTGGAATGATGAAACCCACAACCGTTGATGGTAACACTGAATGAAAATTTCATTTAACTGGCTCAAGGAATTTATTGATATTACTCTATCTCCCTCTGAGCTAGCCAACCGGTTGACTATGGCTGGACTTGAGGTCGGTGAAACTAAGGTTATTGGTGGTAGTTGGGACAATATTATCATCGGTCAAATAGTAGCTGTTAATCCTCATCCCAACGCTGACCGCCTCACTTTGCCTACCGTAGATTTAGGTACCGAGCAGCAAACCGTTGTCTGTGGAGCACCAAACCTTAGAATTGGTGATAAGGTAGCCTTTGCTCATGTTGGGGCTCAGCTTATAGATGGGCACAGTGGTAAAGTAGTTAGATTAAAATCAGCCAAAATTCGTGGTGTTGTCTCCAATGGTATGGTCTGCTCAGAAAAAGAGTTGGGCATTTCTAACAACCATGAAGAGATTATGGCTTTGTCACCAGAAGCCAAGGTGGGTATGCCACTGGCTGAATATTTGGGTGATGTTATCTTTGATTTAGAGGTAACTCCTAACCGACCTGACTGCCTGTCCATAATCGGCATAGCTAGGGAGACTGCTGCCCTAACCAAACAAAGGCTGCATCTTCCTGAAGCTGAGTATAGTGAGACAGCACTACCTATAGACCAGCAAGTATCGGTAGAAATCATTGCCCCTGACCTATGCTCCAGGTATTGCGCCAGCTTAGTTACCGGAGTAACAGTAGCTGAATCACCCAAGTGGATGCAGCAGCGATTGCTAGCTTGTGGCATGCGTCCCATAAATAATATCGTGGACATTACCAATTATGTGATGCTGGAACACGGACAGCCGCTACACGCTTTCGACTACGACAAAATCCGAGGCAAGAAAATCGTTGTCCGCCAGGCTAGCGATAGTGAAGCCATAACTACTCTAGATGGTATAGAGCGGGCTCTCTCCAGAAATATGTTGGTTATTGCTGACCAAGAAGGTGCAGTAGCTGTGGCCGGTGTTATGGGTGGCGCTGATAGCGAAGTTACTGAGCAGACCACTTCAATACTGCTGGAAGCAGCTAATTTTAAACCGGCAAGCATTCACTTTACCGGTAGAACACTGTCTCTGCCCAGCGAAGCCTGTATGCGATTTGAGCGGGGCATTCGTGCTGAGCTGACCTTACCCGCTCTTAAACGGGCTACCCAATTACTCATACAGCTAGCCGGTGGTGAAGCTGCTAATGGCTTAGCTGATGTTTATCCCGGTAAGACAGAACAAGAGCCTATCTTGCTATCAATGAGCCAGCTAAAGCGAGTTTTGGGGATTGAGTTTAACCTTGACCAGATTGCAGAAACGCTAACTTCCCTCGGCTTTGACTGTAAGCCATCAAGCTCAAAATCAGAAGTTCTGGTTACTGCTCCTTACTGGCGAAGCGATGTACATCAGTCGGTTGACCTTATTGAGGAAGTAGTCCGTATTATTGGTTACGATAAAATTCCAACTACCATGCTCAGCCAACCGCTACCCAGACAAAACCCTGAACCTATTATCAACCTCAAACGAAAGGTGGGGCGCACTCTTACCGGTCACGGCTTTCAGGAGATAGTCACCTTTTCCCTGACCAGTCTGGAAATGCTAAATAGGTTGCTATCTGAACCTCATCCTCTTAAACCTGTGCCCCTTCGTCTGACTAACCCTATGACTGCCGACCAGGAATATCTTCGCCCTAACCTGCGGGCTAAACTTTTGTCTGCCCTTGCTGAGAACAGGAAGCATGAAGACGGCGGTATCAGGCTTTTTGAGCTGGGCAGGGTATATATACCACGACCGAAGGACTTACCTGATGAACATGAGATGCTGTGTGGCATACTAAGTGGAGCCAGAGTTGAAAAATGGTGGCAAGGCGGAGATGAATCACTAGACTTCTTTGATGCCAAGGGAGTAGTAGAAAGCTTACTTAGCCGGTTAGGCGTGGAAGCCAGCTTTGAGCCGGGCTCAGATGAAAGTCTGCACCCTAATAAGCAGGCAGCCGTAGTTATAGCCAGTAATAGATTGGGTGTTGTTGGTGAGTTACACCCTAAAGTACTGGAGAGCTTTGAAGATATATCCAAGCAAGTATTAGACAGGCTCGCAGGCAGAGATGTAAAGGTTAGGCTGGTCTATCTATTTGAAATTGACCTGACTGCCCTTTTGCCCTTTACCGTTGGTCATAAGATGTTCCAGCCAATACCGCGGTTCCCAGCGATGGTTAGGGATACGGCACTGGTGGTTGACGTCAAAACAACCCATCAGCAAATCCAGGACATCATTAAGGGCTTCTCATTGGTAAGACAAGTGGCTATATTTGATGTCTATACTGGCGAGCAGGTTCCACCGGGCAAGCAATCCCTGGCTTACCGGCTTACTTTCCAATCCCCGACTCACACTCTAACTGATAAAGAGGTTGACAAAGTTCAACAACAAATCCTGAAAAGGCTATCTGGTGAGCTTGGGGCTATTTTACGCAGTTGATACAGTTTTAGGATACACTAAAAGGGGGTGTGGAGAAGTGAACTTGTTTAGAATTAAAGATGAAGAATTCGAACAATTTATAGATAAGAAGGAAGAAGACAAGGACTTGGCAAGGGTCGCTTTAAATAGGGCTAAGGCTAAGGCAGTAGCTAACCGGAATCTTGCGATAGGTTTTGTGTTAGCGCTTACCATTTTCTTGGTGATTCCTATCATGCAGCAAGCTTAAATATTGCCTATCCCTTTGTTCATTCTCTTTGGGATTATCGTCGGGCTTCTGCTTACAGTAGCAACATCTTGGGCGCTTCGTCTTGTTCTCCTTCGCGTTGCGAGGAAGGAATATGAAGAGCAGTTGTTTGAGCTAAAAGTCCTCGTGAATAGACAGAAGGGGGACTGACACGCTCGGTCAATCTAACTTACCGCAAGTATTTAATGGCTCGCCTTACCTCTTCACCTCTTTACTCTTGGTTGGCAAAAGCCGAACCATCTACATAACCTCTTCCACCACGAAGGTTTCTTAGGGTATATATGAACAGATGGTGGATGGATAACTTTAGGTTCAAACTCCTTACATTCCATTTGCCAAGTAACATTAGGTCTTCTTGGGTCATGGCAGGTATGTGTGTAATTCCATTTACAGTTATTACATCTGAATTTGCCTATGCCTTTTTCATCCATCAGGAGTTCCTCCATGACGTCCTTCTCTTGGTCTGTGAATTGGAGGTTATCCTTGAAGTTTTCAATTTCCATTGCTATTCCTTCTTGCTAAATAGCTGTTTTCAATCAGAGCTATTTATCTGTGGCGGGGTGAGGTAGATAATCAATCTTTAACAAGCTCCTTAAGCCTTCCTACTATCCCCTCTAGTGGCACAAGTTGAAATTCTTTTTCTGACCGCTTTTTTATCTCTATACTGTTTCTCTCCAGGGTGCGGGGGCTAATGGTAACCCGAATTGGTATCCCCAAAAGGTCAGCATCATTAAACTTCACTCCCGGTGATTCCTGGCGGTCATCAAACAGCACCTCAAATCCCTGTGCTTCTAAGTCGGCATAGATATTTTCGGCAACTTCTGAAACATTAGAACCATCCCGATACAGTGGGCAAAGATAGATATGATAGGGAGCAATAGATAATGGCCAGATAATGCCTTTATCATCGTGGTTTTGCTCAATAGCCGCTGCCATCAGCCTGCCCAAACCGATACCATAACAGCCCATAACGATAGGATGAGAAGCACCACTGGCGTCAATGAAAAAGGCGCCTAATTTGTCACTGAGGAAAGCTCCCAGCTTAAAGATATGCCCAACCTCAATTCCATGTATTGCCGATAGTTTGCCTCCACACTTGGGGCATCCTTCCCCGGCGCCAGCCCGGGCTATATCTGTCATCAGGTCAACCTTGAAATCCCTGGGGTAGTTGACATTTCTAAAGTGGGTATCGGGTTTATTGGCTCCAGCCACAAAGTTTGCCCCTGAGGTTATTGAATCGTCAGCAATAATTCTGATACCACTTATCCCTACTGGTGAGGCAGCCCCAGCCACGATACCGGCGTCTATCACTTCTGGCTCAGTAGCCATACGAAGCTCAACGCAGTGCAGAGCATTTTTTAGCTTCACTTCGTTTGCCTCAAGGTCACCCCTGATAACCACGAAGGCCAGCTTGCCATCAGCAACATAGAACACTGCTTTCAGAGTATGACTTTGAGGCACTTTCAGAAAGTTTGATACTTGTTCAATAGTGAAGGCACCCGATGTGGCAACCTCTTCAAGTGGCAGTGGTTTCTCATCGGCTAACTTGTCTTTAATGCTCTGAGCTTTATCGGCATTAGCTGCATATTTACAACTGGGACAATAGATAATCTCATCCTCACCGCTTTCAGCGATAACCATAAACTCGTGGGAGTCCTTACCGCCGATGGCACCGCTGTCGGCTTCAACCATCAGGGCAGGGAGTCCACAGCGGGCATAGATATTCTGGTATGCCTGCAACATCTTGTTGTAGCTCTGGCCCAGCCCTTCTTCGTCAGTATCAAAGCTATAGAGGTCTTTCAT
>SDBU01004041.1_pt1 | contig 18310 bp, 20 predicted proteins | sample 2277071 | NCBI WGS metagenome assembly SDBU01 (sample SAMN10397929, study PRJNA504765) | marine sediment metagenome | isolation source: marine sediment core GS08_GC12, 126 cmbsf | place: Arctic Ocean: Gakkel Ridge, Loki's castle | collected 2008 | reverse complement strand
AACATGCGAAAATATTCGATGGGGTCCTTGGTGAGTCCCTGTTTATACTTACGATTAAGACGCATCTCAGCATAGTCATACGATACTCTAATCCGTCGTTCAAAGTAGGGCACCATGGCTCCACCATGGTGGGTTATGATTTTGAGGTTAGGGTACTTTTCCAATATCCCACTAAATACCAATCTAGTCATCGCCACCGTAGTCTCATAAGGCCAGGCGAAGAGCTGCCATATATGGTACTTTGATTTTACTTCGTTACTATAATCCGGTATTATGCCTTCTCTCAGGGGATGGAGCCAGATAGGCAAGTTATATTGAGCCATCTTTTCATATAGAGGAGCAAACTCAGGCATATCAATTGGTTTCCCCTCTGTGGGAAAGTATTTGCCAGCTTTGGCATCATAGTTATATTGAGGAGTCCATATTAGTACTCCTCTGAGTTTCAGTTCGTTTACTGCCCTGTCTACTTCTCTCAAAGCAGCATCCATATCGTTCATTGGCAAAGTTGCCACAGCTGCCGCAAACCTATCCGGATATTTATAAACCAACTCAGCCATCTCATCATTGGCTATCTTTGCCAGCTCTGCAGCTTCCTTGGGATTACCGATTGCCTCAACAGGAGCACCAGTGAGAGTTAGTACCTGTAAGAGGTCACCGTACTTGTCCATAACTCGAAACCTATCCTCCAAGTTAACGTTGGCCGGACTACCCTCCGCAAGGTATGTTCCCTTCCTATTCAGCTTGTGAAGCGCAGCTCTATACTTCGGTGGCATAATATGGGCAAAAATATCAATCTTCATTTTATATTCTCCTCGGACGAGAAATTAGACTGCAAGTGAGGCAGCAAAGCGCGAGACCCTGAGATAATCCTGGGTAATTTCAAAGCCGGCATAGCTGAACGTATCAATATAGCCCGAAATTCGACCGCCTCTATGAATAACTGACATACTATAACACATCTTAGCCATCGGGCATGAACGCTCCCTGAGAACACTAGTGCTTTATACCGCATATTTTTACCACCCGTTTTTAGCCAGAATCCTGGCATACTCAGACTGTTTTGCTCTCACTTCGGATATTTGCTCTTCTGAGAACCATTTCTTCAAATCCACCTGGTCGACCGGATAACAGGCGCGCTCGAACCCCCATTTTTGGTCCCAAGGAATTGTAGCATCAAAACCCAGGGCTCCCTCATATTGAAATGTGGATGCAACCCCGGAGGTTCCCTTTGTCGTATACGTTGGGAATAATATCAAACCACCACCAGCAGGGTTAACCAGTATGTCTCTCCCGGGCACAACCCTTGTCGTCAGCGCCCATATTACCTCTTCCGCGTTGTAAATATCTATATCTTCATCAACACATATCACCCACGCATTTCCTCTTTGGGCAGTAAGCGCCTTCATAATGAGAAGCCGTTGCAGGCCTTCATCGCTTTTGCGCGTCTTTTTAACTTGCAAGATTATGCCGTGGTGGACTTGGCCATTGAGGATATGTACGTCTATACAGAGACCGGGGAACCAACGTTCTGCTATCTCATATACGCAGGCTTCCATAAATGGGAACTGAGTAAAGTCATCTTCAAAGGAAGCGGCAAGAGGAGTATGAAAGATAGGTCTGTCCTTTCTATGCGTTATACCCGTTACATGAAATACGGGCATCTTGAATGCCTTTCCAAAATAACGAGTATACTCAGGGAAAAAGCGAGTTGCATGCGGTATCCCGACTTTTTCTGCCTCATCACTTTCCCATCTTCTGTCTTTAGAGTTAATATACCCCTCAATGACCCATTCGGCTTCGGCAAGTGAGTAGGCATCTACGGTCTTGGCTTTGCATATCTCTACGGGGAAACCCTGTAAGGCTCCCGCCATGGCAACCTGGTCTGTACCTACCGGCGTTACGTCGTAATGGAATCCGCCGCCAGCTACCTCGGCTATTGCCGGCGGGACTCCAATATTTACCGTTAGAGGTATATCTTCTCCCTCATGCATAGAAATGACAACCTCACCCAATTGAGTGCCCCTCGCAAATAACACAGTCCCCCAATCCTTGCCGCGAAAGTGCATCCTCTTAAACGTGATGTCACTGCCACCTTTGAAAAGAGGCCCGCTACCGTATAAGATGCCGCCTCCTAAGATAGGCCCCGCATCTTTCGGCGTGTGTGTGATAACAGGTAGCATCTTGTTTACATCAATATTATCTGTAATTACCACTTCTTGACATAGGGCGCCGCTTACTACCTTTGGTGGCAATGGCACATTAATAGCATCACGAATCTTGAATTTTAGCTTCCTGTGGTCATCCAGACCAAACATCTTGGCCACATTCTCAATTCGCGAATATACATTCCCGGCATTTCTCACACCGGGATATCCCTTGATATTCTCGAAGAGCAGGGCAGAGCCATTCTCAAACGCCTTCTGTATACCTGCGATTTCATATACCGGGTTTACTTCATTATTGACTCTCAGTAGCTCTCCTTCCTGTTCCAGGAACTCCAGGGTACTCCTCATACTGCTTATATCTGGCACGGCCCTTCCCTCCTTTTGATTATTCTTTGCCACTTCTCCTTCTATATTCTAAGGCATTACTTCCCGCTCTTTCAGCCCGGCAATGTCCTCCCACGTATAGCCGATTTCCATTAAAACCTCTTCGGTATGCTGTCCAAACTCAGGCGCTGGTCGCCTCACCGATAGCTGCGACTTGCTGAATTGGTAAGGGAAGCCCAGCATCTTGCACAAGCCATAGACCGGGTGTTCGTAGTCAATAATATAGCGATTTGCCAGAATCTGCGGATCGTTGACAGCATCGTCAATAGTATTAATTGGGCCAAAAATTAGCTCACCGGACTCCCGAAACAGCTTTACCCACTCCTCTCGCGGCTTGGTGCCAAAGACACCGTTCAAAATAGTAATTAGCTCTTCAGCACTCTTCGACCTGGCCTCTATGGTGGCAAATCTCGGGTCTCTCTCTAAGTGCTCAATGCCCATCAATCGGCAAAGGGCAGGCCAGTATTTATCCGCCTGGAGCATAGCCAGATTAATCCACTTGTCATCACCACACTTATAATGATTCCAAAGGGGATTAGCCATTGTAGCCGTGGACCTTCTCGCTAAACTTGAACCCATCAGAAGCTTACCAGTCATAGGTACAGTCCCCACCGTTAGCAGGCTACCCAGCAATGACGAACTTACTTTCTGTCCTACCCCGTCTCTCTCTCTGGCCAGAAGGGCCGCGATAGTTGCCAGTGTGGCCGCAAGCGCGCCTATCATATCCCCGAGCCCTGGTAGAGGCATAAGAGGTGGAGAACCAGGCTCACCAGCCATAAACAATAAGCCCGTCCTGCCCATTGTTACCAACTCATAGGAGGGCTCCAAGCGAGCCGGGCCTTCTGGCCCCATGCCGCTTGCCTCCACGTAAATGATGTTGGGGTTATGGCGGTAGAGAGCCTCATAGTCTATGCCCAGTGTTTGCGGGGCATCGGGGCGAAGGTTGTGTAGAAAGATATCTGTCGTTTGTACGAGCTTATAAACGATATCGCGCCCTTCTTGCTTGTGCAAGTCTATGGCTATACTCCTCTTATTTCGATTAACGCTTTCAAAAATGTAATTCCTTTCCTTGGCACCAGCTTGGGCTCTGAGAGTTGGCATTATCCCTCTTAATCCGTCACCATGCACTCTGTCCTCTATCTTGATAACATCAGCCCCTAAATCGCCCAACATAGACCCAACAGCAGGCCCCTGCATCCATGATGTACTCTCCAGCACCCTAATCCCGTGTAGCAAACCTTCCATCACTAAGTCTCCATTAAAAACTACACACTTCGTGATTTTTTCTAAAACCTGGGGCGGGAGCTTTGTTCTGATCTTGTTCTGAGCGAACCCACTACAGAATAGCAACTTAATGTTATCTAATGAAGCCTCGGTACATAATACATTGTGCTTCAAGGTTTGTCAAGGCAGTTTCGGGCTCCCCTGTTGTGTATCTGGTAAGATTCTTTGACACCATTTGAGGTAGAATAAGCCTTACACCGGGGAAGTTCCTGCGTGAGACGCTTGGGTATACTCAGGCTCGGCTCTCCATCAGTGCTGTACAGGGAGGACCAGCTTTCGGAGAATCGGCTGCGGCAACCCTTACAGTCCGGCAGCAGAGAAGGATATCGGGAACCACTTCTGCCCAACCAATCGGGCCGTTCCTCAGGGGGCATGGTTAGAGGAACAGTTGTAATGTCCTGACTAAGGAAGTTGTCTCCCCAGCAGGTGCGATCCCACAGAATACCAGTCTGGTACAGGTGGCTAAGGTGTAGCGCCTTTGATATTCAGCGGTTTTATCCCCTTGTGTTAGAGGTTTGTTACCTGGAAGAACTTAGCTTTGCTTAACCCTGCATCGAACGAGCAGGAACCGGTCTCTTTGGCCTGAATATTATAGAAGGGCATGTATCAGGAGAGTATACAAAGCCTTCCGCTTCCTTGGTGTCTCCATATTTTGCCATCAGTTCATCAAGAGGGCCCGCATCCAGGGCACACATGGGGCAGGCTTCTACGCAGATTGGCTCCTTACTCTCAGCCCATCTGTCCAAGCAAAGATTGCACATCTGCATCTTGGCATTGGTCTCATCGCCAAATTGAGGGACCTGGTAGGGGCAGGCATCCCGACATAGACCCCCACAGACATCATAGCCCAGGCACTTTTCTTGATCCACCACCACAATACCATCGTTACCCCCCTTGATTATGGCATCAGCCGGACAGACTTCGGCACATAAGGGTATGGCACAGTGGTAGCAAGAGCTTGAGAGAAAGGCAACGAAAAGATTGGGAAACTTACCCTGTTCTACAGTAATGGTGCGCCGCCAAGAAGCTGGCCCAGCTGGCACATCGTTCCAGTCTTTACAGGCAACAATACAGGTGTCGCAACCAGTACACCGCGATTGGTCGAAATAAAAACCTCTCTGCATGAGCCATCTCCTCCAGCCATTATGACTTCCTGGCATAAGAAGCAGACCACAAATCGCTCAAGAACTTAACGTAATCTTAACCCCAATCCCCTTGGCTGTCAACAGCTTAGCGAAGCAACCATCCGCGTCTGATGAACAAGATAATGCCTTACAAAGCAGAACAGGCTACGACATAAGGTTGAACTAGCACCGTCGCCACGCTCCGGCTTACCGCCAGGTTACTCGATATTAGTATTCTGCCCATGATAATGGCGTTTGCCGTTAACGTCGCCGTGAAAATCGCCGAGGTGTTAGCCTAGAAAAGTAGGGGAGCCACTACAAATAGCACTATATTAGTTATGCCATGAGACAGGGTCACGCCTAGGAGTGACCCTGTTTTCTCGACTACCCAGCCAAAGAACATGGCAACAGCAAAAACGAAGACAACATCAATTAGGGAAAGAAAACCCATATGGAGGATAGCAAACAGCAGGCTGACATAGACTATTCCCCACCCTTTAAACGATACCACTGCGCTATGCTGAAGTACCCCGCGAAAGATAAACTCCTCCACGAACCCGGTACATAGCACAAGTATTACTGCCGGCAGCCATATTTCCTGCCAGCTGAGCTCGGTTACCATAGCCTCCGGCTTAAGAATGAAATACTCGACTACTCCAAATATAAGACCGCTCAACGCCACCACTACCTGAAGGCGAGGCCGCTTAACAGTAAACCCCACGTGCCCGGCACTATAATTCAGGACGCGCATTACTACCACCGCTGCTGCCAGCAATGGCGCATAGATGATAGGATACCACCAAATCTGAGGAATATTAGCCAGAGGCATGGACACGCTCATGATTCGGACGAGGGGAACCAGAGCCAGGGATAGAATCAGCTGTCGATGCGGATACCTGGTCGCCACCGCTGGATGCACTATGACCGCCGCCAGTATTATGCTGTGGCACACTATCCCCCACAGAGGCTGGAAAGCGACAGTAACTACCTCAGCTATGACAATGGCCAGCAAATAAGCAATGGCTGCTATCATTCTATCCCATCTATCCCATCTATCCCATTTGTGCGCTGGCATAAGCACAGGCCAGCCACCGCAGAACCGCCAGAATCAAGGGCTTTCCCTTAAGCCCTTGATTCTACTTCCCGCAAGCTACAGTATGCAAGGCCTCCCCTGCAGACCAGTGAACATTATACTTTGCATGTGGACAAGTATCAACAGCTCTGCCCAAGCACTGCCAGATGGCAAGGCAACTGCCGCTCAACATGTGCCCTAGATGGGGAAGCTTGGTTTGGGTCCAATTTGAGGGCGTCGTTGGCCACTGGAATACCGGATAAGGGCTCGTAGTTGACAAGACAAACGGTGTTCTTATACAATAGGAGCCAGTTAGCCCACCTGGGATTCTTCAAACTACCTCTGCCCAGGCGGCGACCAATGAGAACCGAAGAAAGCGCAATGCCACTCCCTTCCCATTCAAGAAGGGGTAGTCGTAATCAGAAACAGTGCTATCGACTTGCTAGTTTTTTGCGCTATATTCTATGGTATCTCCCTTAGCTTCGTCATATTCTCGAAATGAGGGGGAATGCCTGCTGGCCAAGGGAAGAATGGTATACCGCAACTCTATAATACTTTTGAAGTAAGGAGGGCTGGTTTAGGATGTTAATGGAGGGAAGGTTTACCCTGAAAGCACCGATTCAGGACGTGTGGGATTTTCTACTTGATCCCGGGACCCTGGCTTCCTGTATTCCGGGCACGGAAAAAATGGAAGCTATAGATGCCAAGACCTATGAAAGCATAGTCAAACAGAAGGTAGGACCAATATCAGTAAAGCTCAAGTTTACTACCACTATAACCGAGATGGACCCACCGCGGTATCTGAAAGCGGTTGGTAGAGGTGCGGACGTGACCAAGGCAGGCGTCTTCACTCAGGAGACCACAGTTAACCTGACCGAAATCGCCAGAGACGAGGTGGAGGTATCATATACTTCAAATGTAAGCTTAGTCGGCCGGCTGGCTACCTTCGGGGAAAGGATAATGCGTGCCAAAGCAAAGGCAGTGGGGGAGCAGTTTACCAGGAACCTGCAAGAGAAGCTGAAGAGCCAAACAGGTGGATAGATATTAAAGGCTCATAGTGATGCAGTCAAGGAGGTCAGACAAGAATGATAAGAGATTTTGAGCATTTTGCCCCCAGGACGCTCAAAGAGGCTCTCTCTCTACTGGACAAGTACCGAGAGGAGTGCAAGGTAATTGCCGGCGGGCAGTCGCTGTTAGTCTTAATGAGGCAGGGCTTGGTTGCCCCCGAGTATTTAATCGATATAAAGGGTATAACTGAGTTGAACTATATCAAGTCTGATGCCAAAGAGGGCCTGAGAATTGGCGCCCTGACCCCACACCGGGCGATAGAAAATTCACCGGTGATCCAGGCCAACTACGCTGTCCTTGCCGAGATGGAAAACAGGTTAGCCTCAATTCAGACCCGCAACTGGGGCACAATAGGGGGGAACCTCTGCCATGGTGACCCGGCTGGAGACCCGGCACCGGTGCTGATGGCGCTGGGCGCCACCTTAAAAACAGCCAGCCTGAACGGTGAAAGGACCATGGCCATTGAAGATTTCTTCCTGGATTACTTTGAGACAGCGCTTGAACCCGGCGAGTTGCTTGCCGAAATTCAGGTGCCGGTGTTCCCGCCTCACAGCGGCGCTGCCTATACCAAGTTCAACATTATAGAAAGCGATATGGCTACGGTGGGAGTCGCCGTGCAGGTTACCCTGAGTTCAAGCAATGGCATTTGTGATGATGTCCGCATAGTACTCGGTGCTTCGGCACCGACCCCGATACGGGCTAAACAGGCAGAAGAGTTGCTCAGGGGTAAAAAGCTCGCGGATAACCTGCTCCAAGAAGCCGGGCAAATAGCCTCCACTGAGGCTGAACCCATATCTGATATCCACGCCTCAGAGGAGTACCGGCGAGAGCTGGTGAAGGTTTTGGTAAAGCGAGTAGGTAAGGAAGCCTTGGCCAGGGCCAAGCAGGCTTAAGAAGGAGGTTTCATAACATGAAAAAGGAACTGAGACTAACAGTGAATGGTCAGCCTTATGAGCTTTATATAAAACCTAAAAGTCTTCTGGTAGAAGTTTTGAGAGATGAGCTAGGGCTAACCGGAACCAAGAGGGGCTGTAACAGCAGTGCTTGTGGTGCCTGCACGATACTTCTCAATGGTATGGCGGTCAAGGCATGCTCAGTACTAGCAATTCAGGCGGATGGAGGAGAGGTGCTCACCGTTGAGGGTCTCGCCAACGGGGCTGAGTTGCATCCCGTCCAGAAAGCCTTTCTCGACTACGGTGCCTTTCAATGCGGCTTCTGTACTGCGGGGATGCTGATGTCAGCCAAGGCGCTGCTGGATGAGAACACTAACCCCAACGAGGCGCAGATAAGGGAAGGCATCGATGGCAACATCTGCCGCTGCACTGGCTATAACAGTATTATCCGAGCCTTAACCGCTGTGGTTAAGGGTGAGTATAGGGAGGAGAAATGAGCAAATACTCAGTAATCGGTACACGGGTACACAGGGTTGACGGGACGGAAAAGGTGACCGGCAGTGCCAAATATACCTTCGATATGGTTCTACCCAATATGCTTTATGGGAAAATCCTGAGAAGCCCCTACCCGCACGCCAGGATTCTCAACATTGACACCAGCCAAGCGGAGAAGCTGATCGGGGTTAAGGCAATAGTCAGCGGCAAGGATACGCTGGGGCGCAAACAGGGTATCTGGCGGCGATTCCCTGAACTTGCTGATGAGGAAATTCTCTGTCGCACCAAGGTTCGTTATATCGGCGACCCGGTGGCGGCAGTAGCCGCTACTAGCGAAGATACTGCTGAAGAGGCACTGGACCTAATCGAGGTTGAATATGAGCTACTACCAGCCGTATTTGACCCCATGGAGGCGATTAAGGAAGACGCGCCCCAGATTCACGAAGGTGTTGAGCTTAATATCAACGTCACCCGCCACATTGAATGGGGCGATGTTGACGAGGCCTTTAAGCACTGCGACTATATTCGTGAAGACCAGTTCAAATGCTCATCACAGGCCCATGTCTGCATGGAGACCCATGATGCCATCGCCAGCTTTGGTTATGACGGTAAGCTCACGGTATGGACCTCAACCCAATCTTCGTACTACATTCAAGCACTACTGGCTGACATGCTCGGCTTAAGAGAAGGTGACATAAGGGTGATAAAGCCTCACACCGGAGGCGGCTTCGGCAGCAAGTTCGAGCTGGACTCCGCCCAGTTCTGCGCCTCCCTGCTATCCATGAAGCTATGCCAGCCGGTAAAGATAGTCCTTACCCGAGAAGAGGAGTTCACGGCCACCAAGCGGCGGACTCCAATGTACTACTTTGTTAAACTCGGTGCCAAAAAAGACGGTACCCTGCTGGCCAAAGAGGTCAGGGTCATTACCGAGGGTGGCGCCTATACGGCTATGGGAGCTACGGCACTCTACCTCACCGGTTTCTTCTCCTCATTCCCCTATAAATACCCTAACTACAGGTATGACGGTTATCGGGCTTATACCAATACGGCACCGTCATCAGCCATGCGCGGTTTCGGCGCCCCGCAGTCAACATTTGTTGGCGAATCTCAGCTAGACATGCTGGCTCGAGACCTGGGGGTAGACCCGATTGAAATCAGGCGCAAAAATGGGATGACACCCAATTATGAGGTTCCGGGACAGGCTTATATCCAGAGCTGTGGGCTGCACGAGTGCCTGGACAAGATTGAGGAACACATTAAAGAGAGAGGTGAGCTACCCCCCAACCGCGGTATTGGTGTATCAGCCTACGGCTTTATGTCCGGCGGTATCTTTAACTGGTTTGATACCCCCTATGCTTTCTCAGCAGCCATAGTCAAGATAGCCGCTGATGGCAAGGTTGACCTATTCACCGGAGCCTGTGATATTGGTCAGGGCTCGGATACCACGCTGAGTATGATCTGTGCTGAGGAGCTGGGGGTACATCTTGATGACATCAGGATACATGCCGCTGATACCGCCATCTGCCCCGTTGACCTCGGCGCCTGGGGCAGCCGGGAGACACTGATGAACGGCAACGCAGTCAAGATGGCAGCGGCTGATGCCAAGCGTCAGCTCATGGAGTTCGCTGTCGCCAACCTAGGCGTCAACATTGTCTACGACCTGGATATCAAAGACCGATGGATTCACCTAGTCGACCGTCCAGAAAGAGGCATCTCTTACTTTGATGCCGTTAAGGCGGCTATAAGGGGCAAGGATGGCGAGGTTATCATCGGTCGGGGACACTATACTCCCCACCGTAAAGGCATGATATCCCCCGCCTACAGCTTTGGTGTTCAGGCCGCCGAAGTGGAAGTGGATCCGGAGACCGGTAGATACAAGCTGGTAAATATAACCACCGCCCATGAAAGTGGCACGGTAATCAATCCCGTAGGTATTGAAGGACAGCTAGAGGGAGCAGTAATGATGGCTGGAGGCTACGGCTTCTGTGAAGACCAGCCGATGGACAATGGCAAGATACTTAATCCCTCGATTGCCGATTACAAGCTTATCCGCTCCCTGGATATGCCGCAGACCAAGATCTTGGCGATCGACACTTATGAGCCCGAGGGACCATTTGGAGCCAAAGAGGCCGGGGAAGGGCTGACTAACCCCACTGCCGGCGCCATAAGCAATGCTGTGTACAAAGCAGTCGGCGTGAGAATAAATGACTTGCCGATAACCCCAGAGAAGATTCTCAAAGCGCTAAAGGAGCTTCGAACAACAAAGTAAATAGTGCCTTGTGGTAAGCTAAGCAGGAGGTCGCCAATGAGCTATCACTGCCCAGTGTGTAATAAGGTTTCAAGTACACCTATAGACTTAGCTCGACATATGATTGGTCGGGGAGACAAGGTGCATAGAGACTGGATTAACTCTAAAGGTTTCAAGTACTCGGAGTTGCTTGCCCTGCAATTCAAGTCCTTCGGTGGTGAGGGCTATAAGGCCCTGGCCGACGTACTGGAGCAGGAGACCAAGGTTGAGGACTAGGCAGAACGTTATGAGCCAGGCGATGGCTCTTGATGGAGATTAAATCACTGCGAAAAAGTGAACTATAGGCTTCGGCTCAAATAGACCGGAGGTCTGTTTGCAGTTAGCTTGGTAGAATGCCCGGCTCTTTCCCCGGGGACTGTTTTACCCACCGGCAATGAGCATGAAGCGCGGAAACTCATAAATCTCTACTTCCTGGTAGCCCTTATCAGCCTTATAACGCAGGATATCAACCAGTTTATCCCAGCTGGTGATTTGAATATCACCAACTGCTCTCACCAATTTCGGGTTACTCCAGTCCCATGTCCTGGCTTCTTGAAATTCGCAGGGTCTTGTTTCCCCACTCTCCATGTTGATAACCTTTAGTTTGATTTTTAGATTAGCTTGGGGTTGACGACTCCTACCGGCCCACGGCTCCACCCAGTTTCGTAACGCCGGCAACTCGACCGGGTGACCAACTTCAGATTTGGTATTCCCCTCTGACTCGCCTCTGTAGCCCCGATATCGACTACAGAAGCTCAGATAGAAATGTCTGCCCCGGTAGAGTGCGCAGTCAGTGCATAATCTTTGTGTAAACGGGCATAGCATGCTTGTCTTTGCCATTCACCCATCCTTCATCCTTCCAGCGAGCGGCGGAAGGCTCGGACAACATAAACGCAATAACTCCAGTTACTGCCTGGCTCCCGAGGTAAGACTCGAACCCACGACCAAGCGGCCACCAAACCCTCTGGAGCTACCAGGCATTCTCCTGTTAGGTTTTTTTAGCTATAAACACCACTGGCGGTGTTTTTGAATCGTCTTGTTTCAGCATGAATGTTTCCGGATAATCCTTGATGAGTGACTGTAGCTTCTGGTGGCCATATGTCCGGGGGTCGAAGGCTGGATCCAATTGCCGGAGAGCGTAGCCCATTGTTGCCAGATGAACCCATTCTTCTTCCTTCGCCGCCATCTCGAATCCCTGGAGGAGCAGGGGTAGAGGGTCACTTGTATCAGGCCTCTCGCCCTTCTTGGTTTCCTTAGTTGGCTTCTTTTTTGGTTCCTCAGTTACGGTCAGGTTTTCGCAGTAGATGAACTGGTTACAGGCGTTTGTAAAGGCCTCCGGGGTTTTCTTCTCCCCCACACCAATGACAAAAAGCCCATCCTCCCTGATTCTTGTCGCCAGCCTCGTGTAGTCGCTGTCACTGGAAACGATGCAGAAACCGCCGACATTATTACTGTGGAGCAGATCCATCGCATCAATTATCATCGCGCTATCCGTCGCGTTCTTACCCACCGTATACCTAAACTGGTGGATGGGTTGAATCGCATATTTGTGGAGCGACTCCTTCCAGCTATTCATGTTTGTAGTAGTCCAGTCCCCGTATATACGCTTAATCGTTATCAGCCCGACCTTGCTGACTTCCGCCAAGATTTGGGGGAGTAGTGAAGCCTGAGCGTTATCGCCATCGATCAAGACCGCGAATTTCTGTTGCTCAAATTGTTCCTCCACTTCGCACCTCTTCGTTTATCACTTATGCCTAACACTTAATTATACAGTAAAAGCTACTTAATAAAAATGGCTAACAGTGGGAAAAATAAGCAGGCTCCGGTTCTGATGAAGCAGCTATGCATCGTTACGCCTACTCCTCTGGTGGTATCTTTGAACTGTTCAGCAGGGCGAACCGCCTGACCTCCTCGTGCATCTCATCGGTCCTGTCTAGTCTATCGCCAATGAAACTCAGATGTGATCCAACTATATGCGTAAACCGACTAGACGCACTATGATCCTCTATAAATGCTGCTAGCCGGTTAATATACTGCTCTTTTCCTAAGTTGATCTTAAATGGCTTACCTTTTTCATTCTTCATTCTATCTTCTTTTTGAGGAGGGAATACTGCATCCGCAAGATCCTGAAGTATTCGGCGGCAGCTATGAACAGCATTAGACCAATCCTCGGCATTTTGAGATTTCAGGTTATCATGTGTAGCAGACAGCTTTTGAACGGCTTTACCATGAGCTAGGAAGGCAGCTTACTTTGGACGGCTTCGTCTTTACCAGTATTGAAGGCAAGCCAATGGACCCTGGCGTGCTAAGCCACAACTTTGCCAGAATAGCAAGACAGACAGGGCTTAATGGCGTAAGATTCCACGACCTGAGACATACCTTTGCGAGTCTTATGTTACTACGTGACGCAAAGCCAAAAGTTATCAGTGAGGCTCTAGGGCATAGCTAGGTAGCCTTTACAATGGACGTTTATAGTCATATAATTGAGGGGATGCAAAGCGATGCTATGGCGTTACTGGACGAAGTGCTGCCGGCAGAGGTAAACGGGGTGAAAAATATAATTAACGCCAACTTTAGAGTTTGAGGGGCAAACAGGGCATAATTTAGCTTCACGGGCCGCTAGCTCAACTGGCAGAGCAGCTGACTCTTAATCAGCAGGTTCACGGTTCGATTCCGTGGCGGCTCACCAAATTTTGAAGCTAAATTAGCCGTTTGGCCACTGAAAAAGTGGTTTTAGAGCATATGATTAATGAAAAAGCTCAGATAGGCTTCCTATCTGAGCTTGAGCGGGTGATTTCACGAAATAACCTTGTTGGTCAGCTAAAAGCATTCCTATTATCATGCAAAGTAGACGAGTTGTCCTTAGCTACATCTCTTTCCGCTTCTTTTCTAGGGTGCTTAGCAGTTGATCAAAGGAATCGGCGAACGCTTTTACGCCGTCTTTTTGCAACTGTTCTGTAATGGCATCGAGGTCTACCCCTAGCCTTTCAAGGTCGGCCAGCTGTTGTTCTGCTTCTTCTATTCCCTGCTGAAGCGTAGAATGCACCTTCCCGTGATCCCGGAGGGCATTTAGTGTCTCCGGTGGCATGGTGTTCACTGTATCCGGTCCGATAAGTCCTTCCACGTACAGGACATCGGAGTAGGCCGGGTTCTTGGTGCTCGTGCTTCCCCAGAGGGGGCGCTGGACACGGGCGCCACGCTGCTGCTGGGCGGCGAATTCCTCTCCGTAAAACACCTCACGGAAGCGGCGGTAGGCGAGCTTTGAGTTGGCAATAGCGGCCTTGCCACGCAGGGCCAATGCCTCTTTGGTACCGAGCATTTCCAGTTCCCTGTCCACGTATGTGTCCACTCGGCTTACAAAAAAGGAAGCTACTGAGGCCACCCGCTTTGGATCTGGGTTTTGCGCTATGCCCCGGATGTAGGCATGAGAAACAGCCTCATAGTGCTTCGTGGAAAAAATAAGTGTTACATTTACGTTAATTCCTTCGGCAGTGAGCATCTCGATGGCCGGTATACCCTGCGGAGTGGATGGGACTTTTATCATCACGTTAGGTCGGTTAACAAGCTGCCACAGGTGCCGTGCCTCGGCAATGGTGCTATCCGTATCATAAGCAAGGTGTGGCGCAGCCTCGAGACTGACCAGGCCATCGACACCACCGGTCGCATCATAGACGGGGTGCAAGATGTCAGCGGCCATCTGGATATCTTCTATGGCCAGGTGCTCATAGAGGGTCTTGGTATCGGCATCGGGGTTCGACTCCAGGAAAGCGCGCAGGGCGTCGTCGTAGTCATTGCTCTGGGCGATGGCCTGGTGAAAGATGGTAGGGTTACTGGTCATTCCGTGAAGTCCGTCCTCTACCAGTTGCTTAAGCTGGCCACTGGTAATCAGGTTTCGCCGGATGAAATCAAGCCATATCGACTGGCCTAGTTCCCGCAGTGCTTTGATCTGGTCCATGTCTCCTCCTTCTGTTAGTGCGCATCTATACCGGGATGATTACTCCCTCGGCGAATTTCTTCCTCTTGATCGTTCTTATCATAGTATGTCATCTTGTCCCTCCCGAACCGAATAACAGCTCTTCCCAGCAGCCAAGTGCCTAACTAGCCTTGGTCAATGACACCTATCAGGCAGCTTTAAGGATAAATATAGGCTCCTCCTCCGCAATCCGTGGGGTGTCCTTCTGCACTTCCCTGATAAGGCCATCTTGAATTTCGTCCTCAAGCGTTCGACTTTTGACTGATTGTAGCCCAATCGAGTCCGTGATGGCAAGCTCGTCAGGCTTGTGCAAAAAGCTTTGTGTTTTGGCTCCTGACGCCTCCGCTGTTTGACAGACGCATACCAGATATAATAAGCTTATTTTGCTGGTCATGGTCACAGTCTTGGCTGGGAGATTTGCCACCGCTGTAAAGCCGGAATAAGCTACTTCATGAAAGAAAGTTCGAGAACTTTCCAGAGCGGCCAGTGATAGTGTTCCTCGATAGCCGAATGATAGGGCGGGTGGCTGTTAACCACAAGGTCACTCATGCATGGTGACCTGATGGGGCGTGAGAACTAAAGGATATTGGGTAAGAAAGCATTCCCGAGTAGCTCAGTAGGTAGAGCGGGCGGCTGTTAACCGCTTGGTCGTAGGTTCGAGTCCTACCTCGGGAGCCAAATCTCCCCTTAGATTATGCAATATGAAGCCAGTGGATACCCAAGTAAACCTGACGGTATCCCGCAAGGCATATGGCAATTAGTTGGTATGGCAGGCAGAAAATTTGAGTCGAAGGATAAAAAAACTGGGGATGTTAAAGAATTCGCTTACCACGGCCTGACAATATCTTGTCTAATGTATCCACCTATCCACCGGTGACACTACTACATGCCTCTTGAATACATTATCAAAACCTAATGCTTGCGTATATCGTCTAGTCATCTCCAACGTTGCATATCCCAAGGCTATTTGTGATTCTAATGCATTTGCTACATAATGGTGTGAGACTATAATCTAGAAAAGGGAGAAGTAAGTCAGTGATTTTAGTGATTACCGCAGTAATCCTAGGCCTAGTAATACCATTGGGAATAATTATGGCATTGATGGTGGAGAAAGAGAAGGAAAGGAAAGCTAGATGAGGCAGCGGAATATCTGCCGGAATCTTGCTTCAGCTGAGCTGGCTTGCATAAATAAACTACAGCCGGCGGAACAATTAAGGAGTGTAAAATGAAAATAGACATCTACCCCCATATCTTGCCAGTAAAATATAAAGAGTCTCTTCACAAAGAAACTGGGCCAGGGTATTGGCAAGAGCACCACAATTCCATACCAACTCTCTTTAACCTCGACTATAGATTCCGGACCATGGATAAATTTAATGATTTGATGCAAGTACTGACTATAGCCACACCACCAGTAGAGAATATTGCTGACCCAAAAAAATCTGTGGATCTAGCAAAATTAGCCAATGATGAAATGGCTGAGCTAGTCTTGAAATATCCAGATAGATTTACAACGGCTGCAGCCTGCTTGCCTATGAATAACATGGACGCCGCTTTGAAAGAGGTTGATAGGGCTATCAACGATTTGAATTTTCGGGGTGTGCAGATATTTACGCCGATAAACGACAAACCCCTAGACACTCCAGAATTCATTCCACTTTATGAAAAGATGTGCCAACATGATCTTCCGATCTGGATTCACCCCCAGAGAGATACAGGCTATCCAGACTACAGAAGCGAAGAAACTTCGAAATACAGTATTAATTCTATGTTGGGTTGGGTGTATGAAACTTCCACTGCTATGGTTCGCCTAGTATTAAGTGGTATTTTGGAAAGATACCCAAACCTGAAATTAATTACTCATCATAGTGGCGCTATGATTCCCTTTCTGGAGAAGAGAATCGCTAGGATTACCACAAATGTCTCTCAGACCCTGCGTGGAGAGAGGTGTAGAGAATATCTCCGGAGACCAACGATAGATTACTTCAAGATGTTCTATACCGACACAGCTATAAATGGACATACTGCCGGTTTAATGTGCAGCTATTCCTTTTTTGGTGCTCGACGAATCTTGTTTGGAACCGATATGCCTTTCGACAATCAGTTCGGAATTACATTTACCAGAGAAACAATTGAGTCAGTGGAGCGAATGACTATCAGCGATTCTGAGAAGAAGATGCTATTTGCAGAAAATGCGAGAAATCTTTTGCGTTTAGCTATATAGGATCTTGTTAGCTTGATTGTTGGATCCAAGCTTCCTGCGTAGTGCCGCTTTCAAGCTACGTGCACCTCCGGCTCCGATTTCTTGTAAGAAACCGTCAAGTACAGGCCTAGCAATGCTGTATATATCATTGATCCATGCCTGTGCCACCGGGTGAAGAGGTGACGCTTCCAAACTCTCGGACCAGCCAACCACTATCAGGGCCAGTCTCGAACATTATTGATGGCCCTGTTCTGCCAATCGCCTCGAAATTTAAGACCAGTCCAATTTCTTGCGCCCATGGATACTCTTCAAGGAAAGCAGCCGCGCCCAATCCTGGCCCGAATTCCTCGCTGTCGGTGAAAATCAATATCACATCATTTTGTAAAGGCGGGCTGGCTTTTAGAGCGCGCGCGGTTTCGAGCAATGTGGCCACGGCCGAGCCACATCGCTAGCGCCTGGTGTCATGGGCATGGAGTCGTAGTGCGCGTCTAAAGCGGTGGCTTTCCTGGGGTCGGTGCCGGGTATTTTGGCGATGATGTTCCGCACACTCGCCGCCCTTATTTCCCGAAGGGTCACAACCGTGGCTGCCAGGCGCACCTCCGGGGATAATCCCATCGCCTCTAGCTGGGCAACGATATAGTTCGCCACTTGTTCATTTGCCTGCGAGCCAACGGGGTGAGGTTCCTGAGCAATGGCCGAAACATGTTTCATTGCCCGCCCGGCAGAGAACTCGCTGGGCGGCGCGTCTACTGGCAAGACTCCCGGCGAAGTAAGTGAGTAAATGCCAATACCGCCAGTGCCAGAGTAAGAACTATAAAGACTGTGGTGGTGATCACAAACCGGCTTTTCTTAGTCATATTTATCACTTCTACATATACCTGGGATTTTCTATTTCAATTAATATCCCTATACTATGACCCTGCTTGCTGGCTGTCAAGGCTTCTATTCGGCCCAAACGCGTAACAACCCTCTTACTCAATATACTAAGGAACCTTTCTATCCTCGGATTGAATAGACTGCTCATTGTTTAGAATGTGACTTAACATTCTAGTAAAATGTTACGTGGATAAAAAGGGTACTCTATATTTGGTGTTACACCATTTAACTTTTTAGGATAAGGCTGACTACTTTGTCCCCGCAGCTAAGTTCTGCTCTCTACCTGACTTCGTTTGCGACTCTCTTGACTTCCCCAGTAAACGTATCAGATAATGGAAATAAAGAAATATTATGAGAGGCTGGGTATGGCACATCTGGAGAGAAGGTCGCATCTCAAGCGCGGTCCACCCCCAAATAAACCGGATAAATTACCAGAGGATGAAATCACGCCGGAGCATCTTTATATTTCACGGCGGAAGTTTATTG
>SDBU01004040.1_pt1 | contig 18317 bp, 34 predicted proteins | sample 2277071 | NCBI WGS metagenome assembly SDBU01 (sample SAMN10397929, study PRJNA504765) | marine sediment metagenome | isolation source: marine sediment core GS08_GC12, 126 cmbsf | place: Arctic Ocean: Gakkel Ridge, Loki's castle | collected 2008 | reverse complement strand
TTTTCGTTTCCTACTGTGTATCGCAACTGTATTTTATGACAATAAAGCCTTAATAAACTGACGTGTGCCTTTGGCGTTTGCCAAAGATAGTTATGTTAGTTTAGTTTTTAGTTCCCATTTTATCCTTACCTTCTTTTTTTGGGATTGTTTTTTCTCTATCTCTTTGATTAATGTTTTTTTCATGGGTATTGTAATGGTTTCTTCTTCAATATCGAAGATTGCCTTGTTACTGAAAAATTTTGTCTGTTTCACAGAATCCACTATCACCCCACGAGAAAAGCCCCCATAGTTGTCGAACCAGTCGCCGACATCGACACTGAACCCGCCGAAGCCGCCGAAGCACAGCCCAACAGAGCGAACTTGTTTATCTTTTCTTGAGCTTTGTGAAGGTGTCCAGAATCTTATTTTATTTTCTTTCTTCCCACTTAACTTTACTAAGAAATCTATTATCTCTTCTTTTGTTGCTTTCTTGTTGTTGATTAATGCTCTGATATAATCTAGTCCTGATTCTTTCTCTAACAAATCTTTTAGATATGTTGGATAACCGTAAGGAATTTCCTTGACTTCTATTTTTGTTGGTTTTGTTACTGTACTGTCTGCATTATGTATTATCTTCGCTGAGAGGTTTTCTGAATTGTAGATTATCCTTGTGCTTGTTACGAGCCATCTAGGGTCAAAGTTTTTTCTAAGGCTTTCTATAATTTCTGTGTTGTTTTCCTTTACTAATTGGAAAACATCAGGAATAGATAGCATACGTTCTTTTCTTTCGTTATGATAAGCTATTGCCTGTTCTTGTGTTCTGTATGTTCCATCACTTGGTAAAAGTTTCATTTTGTTTTCCCCCTTATTTTTTTTGTCTGCTTTGCAGAATCCACTATCACCCCACGAGAATAGCCCTCACTGTAGTCGAACCAGTTGTCGACACCGACATTGAACCCGCCGAAGCCGCTGAAGTACAGCTCAACAGAGCGAATAGGTTTCCTCTTTCTGCTTGATTGGTCTGGAGTCCAAAGTCTGATTTTCTTATCTTTTCCAAACTTCTTTAAAGTTTTTAGAATCTTGTCTAAGTTATCTTTAGTATCAAATAGTGCCTGTAGATATTTTTCTGTTTCTTTATTCTCTTCAAAGTTTCCATTTAATACAGGAACTTTAACTTTGTATTTCTTCGGTTTTACAACTTTGCTATCTGCATTATGGATTATCTCTGCATTTAGATTGTCTTTGTTGTAGATTATTCTTGTGCTAGTTACTTCCCAATCATCTTTAAAATCTTCCTTTAGGCTTTCTATGATTGTTTTGTTTGTCACTCTGTATATGTCTGGTACTGAAATCATTTTCTCTCCTTTATTATTGAAGTGGTCTATCCAATTTTTTTGTGTTTTACTCATTGACTTTTTTACTACTTCACATTCATGTTCTTTATTTATTTGCATTTTGTTTTCCTCCATTAATACGTTAATTTAATCTTTAACGAGTTTGTGTAAAACCATTGTTTTTTCATCTAATAACATAACATACATTCTAAGTGGTGGAGTATCTACTGAAATAAATTTTATTACTTCTTCTCTTGTTAATCCTATCTTTATTGGATTCTGAGATAATAAACCCTTTATATATTCTCTCAAAACCCTTTTATCTTCTTCACTTATTTCTTTTTCCATTCTTAATACCTCATCTCATGTAATTATGAACCTTACCTTACCATACCCTACCATACCATACCCCCACCAGACTGTACCTAACCTAACCACACCGTACCTGATTATGAATTAAGTTCGTCATTTAATCAATTAAGTATTTTTAATTCTCCTTTCTCTTTTCTATCAATTACTTCTACTAAATTTATTTCATCTAATGGAATCTTAAGATATACTTTTCTTTTTCTTAAAGATTGAATCCAATTAGCAATTTTGGTTTTATACTTTTTTAGAAGTATTATATAATTACAATCATCTGATAAGTCTTTGACTGTTCCCCTATATGATTTATTTGGGGTATCTATTTCTATTTCAAATCCAATTAACTTCAAGTAATCTGCTTTTGTTTTTATTAATCCCATTTTAATTCACCTATCATTAGTTTCCTGAATGCCTGGGCCATAGCCTTCCTTTACTTTCCAGTTGCCATGAATTGTCTCTGCGTATTCAGGTGTTAGATAATTTGTTGCACCATAATTCTCAGCCTGGATTAGTGTTTTGAAGATTGGCATTTTGCTTTTTCCTTGATCTTCTCAATATAAACTTCTTCCTTTAATTCAAAATTATCTCTTGCTGCTTTTGGTATCTCAACTATCTTTCTATTGCCACAAAACTTTGTTACTTTCGATTTTATTTTCAGTGTATTCACCTGTTAACATATAGGTTAACTAACAACTATATAAACTTTTCGATTGTGTTTCCGCTATATTGCGGTATCCTCCTTATCTTCTTTAATCTCTTCATTATCTTCAACACTACTTTTGGTACTAAATATCTTCATTATCTTATATCCCTTTGCCAAAAGTTCATTTACCTTATCTTTGTTATATGTTTGTTCTATTTTATTTACTTCATCCATTTTCATTTTCTTTTCCTCCATCACCTTCTAGTGATAATCATTCTAACCTTTTTATATTGGTTTTTTAGGTATTGGTTTTTCTTCTTCTGGCTCTTCCTCTTCCTTCTTAACGAATGTTTCCTCTATTGTTAGTTTTGCCATTTTAACTCATATGAATCCTACGTCATATAATCGAAAGGTTTATATAGTTGTACTACCATACGGTTACTAATGAAGGAAATGGGGTATAGTTTGTTGGTGCGAACAACTCCTATGCCTTCTTTTATAACCATTTTCTTAATGATGTTTGTTTAAGCTGCTTATTTATTTTCTTGAATATCTTATGTGCCTCTTCCACTACTCCAACATGAGATTTATAGTTCTCTGCCACATAGGCCATATTCTTAGTCATTGATTCCATTAAATTGAACATATTTAAGATTCTGAAAGGCATACTTAGATACTCTCGTTTCCATTCCTTATCATTAGTCTCTGCTGTAAACTTAAAAGGTGATCCATCTATCCAGGCTTTACCATCAATATTATCCTTTTGAAATATCTTTTCTGCCTTTTTCATTAGGTCTAATTCAAATTTTTCCCCCTTTCTTATCATAGGTTCTGCTTCCTTATCTTGGGTAGCTAAATTTAGATTCTTTGTTTCTGTATTGAATATGTCTAAATATACCCCACTCAAACGCATATACTCGTTGATATAGGCCCTTATTTTGAAAGAAAGGTTATCTACTTCGTTTATATCCTTAATATTGCGAGATTTAGCAAATATAGTGATACTACGGTTATTATTGTTCTTAATAGTTAATCCCCCTAGAATATCTAATTTCTTATATTTTGGTAGCCAGTTATTCAGTTTTTCCTTTAACTCCCAATCAGAATCCTTTATTTTTCCCTTTAGAATAGGTATTTTGATATTTAAAGCGTGTAGGTTAGTTATTGGTTTATCGGCCCTCGGCCCTAACGAGCGAACTTTTACTTCTTTCTTAAATTCAATCAATTTCTTATCATTCACTTTCCAAACACCATAACCCATTTTCTTTATAACTCCTTTATCTTTTAGTCGTGAGATATACCAATTTCTTCTTTGTTTGGATAATTTTAATTCATTAGATGGTGGTAACTTATGGGAGGTCTTTATGCTACCAACTATGGTTAAGTAAAAGTTCAAATTCCTTAAACTTTTACTTCTTACTTTTACTTCTTTTACCTCGTTCCCTTTCATCTCTTTTTTCCTCTTTTTCTAAATACTTCCTAAAGAAATCTTGAAGTCCTTTATTAGTTCCTAAGTTCATCTTATCATAACCTTAACCAATTCACCATTGGCTACATAGTATCTTAACTTATTAAACCATCCTGGTATCTCAAACATCATTATCACCTTCTTCAAGCTTTAGCCATATCTTCTCATGCTGTGATTTGTTACTTCTTCTTAGTTGCTGTAACTCGTTTTCTAATCTATCTAACTTCTTCTCCATCTCTGGAATCTTGATTAGCTGCATTCCTATCTCCTCTTTTTTATACAATCCTTCTGATGGTTCATCTTCTGGTATTACCATTTTCTTTATCCTCCATCAAAAGCCTTTCAATATTTGGATTACGTCTTAGCATTGTTTCATGCTCCTTATAGCTATACTCCCCTATCCTAGAATCATCTTGATTTATTCTTCTTCTTATTGATCCACCCATCCTTTTTAGGTTATTTGAACAGCTGCTTTCATTGATTTCTAATATATCTGCTATCTTTTTTGTTGTGAACCATTCACTTTTGTTCTTTTTTAATAGTTCTTCAATCTCAGATTGGCTAATTCTAATCACCTTTTTTAGATAATTCCTTTTTAATGAAATCTTTAATCCTTTTAGAAGCACTCAAGTTCATATCAATACTCTGTTTTAGAAATTCTCTCCAATCTTCATTATCAATATTTACACTTACCATTTTAACCTCCAATTATCTTTATTAATAAACCAATATGATAAACTAAAACCAGTACATTCATACCTACGCCTAATCCACAAATAAAGGCTGTTACCATATTTCTTTTGGTATAGTTCATCTTAACCTCCTAATGATAAGCTATAATCTGGACCACCTTTTTTAACTACCTTCTTAATCTGCTCAATCAATATATCCCTCATATCTTTCTTTGTCCTTATAGAGTATATTTTGAACTCTTCGTGCAAATCATTTGGTATTTTAAAGTTAAAGTCTCCCATTTTTAGTTACCTCCAAAGTTTTTAAAAGAAAAAAAGAAGGCATTTAATATGCCTCCAAATTAGAATCCTTAAACGCCAATTCGTTACTGATCTCTTCACCATCAGTTTGAATCTGCATTTTGATTGCTTCCTTTATATCCATATCAATCACCTCTTTGTTATATGTATAATATACATTAGTTAAGTTATATATAAACCTTCCTAAAAAAACTTAGAAGTAGTTATATTAAAAACCGCAATACTGAGGGATATAACTAAAACTTTTAATCTATGCTTAAACTATTTAGAAAAAGATATTTAGAATAAATCGCCTTCTTTAAATGATTTTATTGTCATGCCAAGTCCTACTGCTAAAATCCCTATTGCGAAGAATAGGATTACTAATGTTAGTATTGTTCTTGATGTAGCATCTCTGACAAATCCATCAGGTATATATGTGTAATTCGCAAATCCCACGCTACCATAGGTATTGTTGCAAACTACATTCCCACTACTAAAAGTAACATTACAGAATCCAATTATATCTACTCCAGTTGCAGTTGTATTCCTTAACATAAGGAAGGTTAGTATTTCATCATTAGCCAATGTTTCTGTCTTGCCGCTTATGTAGGTATAATCGAAGAATAAGTTTGTGGAATTTGTTACATTACAACTTGCAATTCCATTAGCTAGGGTGATATTACAATCTCCAGTAACAATCGTAGCTGAACTATTCCTAACTTCAGTAAATGCAGTTAAATCATTAAAAGTTAAAGTCCAATTTGACCCTTCTGTGCCATTGGGATTAACTTGTGTTTCATTCAAAACTGCTGTAGTCAAATCAGAAAAAGATAATGTTTCTACATTTGCTGTTGCTGAACCAGTCTTAACTGATTCAATACTATCTGCAATGGTTTGTATAAAAACAATCCCCACTATTAATGCTATAAATGCACTTATGAGAATTTTTCCATGAGTATTGATCATCTATTAGGCACTTCCAAAGGGATTTAGGAAACAAATAATATATAAGTACTCACTTAAAAAAGAGCTAAGATACAGAAATCTTCTAAAACATTGGGGGTGTTTTTAAAATAGTATCTTAGCTCAAACAACACTATCTGAGGAATGATCCATGATTGTTTAATATGTTCACTTCTTTCTTTTTGAACTCTTGTTTTTTGTTATCCAATAAACTGTTGCCACTCAATAAGCTGTTTCCTTGTTTTAATATGTTTACTTTCTTTTGGTTTTCTATCTTGCTCAGTATGTTTCTTTTCTTTTCCAATAGTTCTTTTTTGTCTTTTATTCCAAACAGATGCTTTGCTGTCCTTTCCCTGTTGAAGTCTGCTATCTCTTGCTTTAATCTTACTTTCTCTGTTTCGTTATCCTGAACCTGCTTTAATCTTCTCAGGCCATCTAATTGCCTATCCACTACCATTTTTGGTACATATTCCACCTGTTCTTCTTTACCGCCTATCTTTCTTACAATATCCATTAGTTTACTCATTTCAACCCCTCCTGATAGTTTGTTGATAAAAATAATAAAACATCAATCCACCAGCTAATAATATAAATACCCATAGTATTATTAGATTACTTCTTGCGAAAACTATTGTTAAGAAAAGCAATTCCAACAATATAGTCATCTGCATTGAAAACTTTAATCTGGCAGATAAATAAGCTATCAATACTATGCCTAAGAATATGAATAGCCATACACTCCCTATTAATTCATTTACCCATATATCCCATAAATCCAAAAAGTTATCCATTACAACCATTATGCCCTACCTCTCCACCAATCGATTATTATGATTATGAATGTCATCATTAAAGGCCCAAAGATTAATATTGCCAGTACTGGAGCAACATTATACACTTTTTGAAATACAACTAAAAAGTCCCACAATAAAGTAAGGTAATAAATAGCAAAAGAACCCATAATTGCTAGTTCTATATTCGGGATGAATAATGCAGCCGCAATTATTATTACACCTGCAACGCTCCCAATTACTAACTTTGTTTTTACACCCAAAGCCGAATCTTTCATACATTCTGGCTGCAATAAAAGATTTAAAAGTTTAGAGTTGGGGGTATTCCCTTCACAAGTTCCATCCTGAGTTGTTTCCTGAATCAAGCCTCCAAAGTAGAACAATAACATCAATCCAGTCATTATTACCGTCATAGTTATTATTTTGCTCATTTTTTTACCTTTTAAATAGCTCTTTTTATTTTATTCCAAACAAACCCTACACCAACTAAAGAAAATAAATAAAAAATAAAGTATTGTTTTAATCCGAGTATATCTGGCATTGTATCTAACTCTAATGTAAACCAACCAACAAAACTGAAAAATCCAAGCAACGCCCAAAATATAAAGATTAATGCCTCTTTGTTATCAATCCCAATCTTTATAGCAGTTATACCTAATATCACAAAGATAACTATGAAGGCAAGTATCATTCTTCCAAAGCCGTCAAATCCTGCCATAGAGAAATCAGATATATCGTCTAAGAAACTCATTAATGAAAACTCTCCCTGATAGGTAAAGATAACTGAGTATTGTTGTGAGACTGTAAAACTCTGGGAATTTATCTCATAGATTGCCTCGCTTGTTATGTTCGTCATACTTTCTGTGTTCTGTTCTATTCTCAGAAAACAACCAGTAGAAACAAATCCAGAAGTTGAAGATAATAGGATACTCCCATTCTTTAGATTCAAAGTACAAGCTGTTACTGGCCATACTGTACTATTCAGAGTGAAAGTAAAGTTGTATTCTGTCTTGTTGTTTAGGATTGTATTTTGTGGAGAAAAACTGTATCTTATTCCTTCGTGAACGCTTTGATTATATGCTCCAACTGTACTTACCATTTGTATTACATACGCCGAGTTCTTAGGTTCTAAATTTATAGTCTTATCCTCAAAGTTAGTCTTTGAAAAGTTTATTGTATAGAGAGTATTAGGATCAAGTTCCAATACTACCTGCCCTGCAAAGTCTGATTCTTCTTCTGCGACTACTGTTTTAGTTCCGTTTATTATTTTTGTAAATACTGTTCTTACATTATCTAATGGAGTTAAACCATCTTCTGATACAATATTAAAAGTCCTCTCAGAACCTATTGTATCGTTTATCAAATAAACATTAAGGAAAGTAGTTGTTACATCACTTATACTTAAATCAAGATACTGCCTTTCTGGATAGTTAGATGAAGAGGCCTTTAGTTTGTATAATCCACCATCTAACCCAGTTATTGAATGGGGGTTGTCTGTTATTCCGCTAAAGATTTGAGAGAATCCTGTTTTTTCTAAAAATACTGAGAATGTTTCTCCTACAATCAATGCCTCTGACCTTTCATCAAAGAAGGATAATTTAACTGCATTTACTACTGTTAGATTTAAAGTAAAATTATGTAAACTCTGCGTTATTGAAATTGTTTTTGCTTCTATTCCATATCCAGTAGAATTTAAAGTTACCTCTATAATTTCTTTTGTTATGTTTACTAATCTTGCCCCACTAACCCCAACCGTTGAATGTGCCACCTGATTTCCTATTACTGCTGTTACTGGAATTGCAGTTCCATTATCTGCGTCAAAACTCCATACATCAATAACGGCCCCTATTCTTAAAAGAAAATCCTGTTCAACTCTGTTTAATCCCCCTAATGAACTGAACTTAAAGTTCTTTATTCCGTTTGCAGTTACCTCTACCTCATAAATATAGTCGTCTATTTTGGTGACTTTATAATCTTTAGAAGCTAAGTTTGGGTTGTTAAAATCTATCCAGTTCCCTTTTCCATTACCTCCCATAATTACAAAGTGGGCGTTATAATCCGAATCCTCAATATACTCTATTTTATTGTAGCTTTCTATTATGAATGTATATGTGTCTTGCTGAAAGAGGTAATTAAACTCAAAGTCATATCTATCTTTTAGTTTAGTTGTGCTTTTGGTAAAAAGGTTAAAATTATTGCTTGTTATTTTTATTACGTTCCCTTCCTTTGTGGTATATCTGAAATAGTTTATTCCTGTTTTTACATCATATTTTCTTATCGAGTTTGTAGTATGTGAATCGGTGACGATTAACTTAACAGTATAATTGCCTATCGCCCAACCTGTAATATCTATTAACCTGCTGTAATTGGCTGTAGTTCCTGTTATTGAAGTGTTTAAAATCTGGAATACTGAATTATCAGATTCGTTGGTTATGTTGATTAATGTCTGAAATAGGTTAGTATCAAAGAAAGATATGTTTATAGTCAAATTATTTATATAATTGCTTATTATTGTGGAGTTATCTATTTTAAAAGAGGTATTCGCTGATATTGTTATTGTCGGTATTACAGTATCTATTGTTAAAGTTCTCTGTGTTGTATTTCCTGAAAATATCCCACTAGTTGTATTTTGAACTCTCCATTTCCAAAAATAAACTCCATCTGAAACATTGGTTACAAAACTTGCATACTCATCCCCTGTTCTTGATACGTTGTTTTGGTATAAGTCTGTTTCTCCCAATGGTGTTGTGTCACCAAAATAAAGATAGTATGTTACATCATTATTTGTTGTTGAATGAGTTACATTTAAGGTTACATTAGTATTGTTATTTGAATTATCTACTGGGCTTGGTGCTACTATTGTTGGTGTTAAAGTAATTCCTGCTTCCACTTCCTCAATAAAAGGATAAAAGAAACCCTTAGAATTATTCCATAAAGCATTAATCTCACTTCCATTAAGTGATCTGTTCCATACATATATCTCATCTATCAATCCATCAAACCATCCCCTTCCATCATTGAAAGGTTGGCGACTTATGATATGTGGTTCATTTGTTCCAGTACTTAATGCTACATCTGATGTTGTAATAAAAGTGCCGTTTAGATAAAGATATGCTGCGCTTGTACCAGTACTGTTATAAACAGTAGTCATCATATACCACGAATCAACCACTAATAACCTAGATGCTGTTAATACTGCTCCACTAAAGTCCATAGATGGAAACTTCTGGTTATTTGTACCCATCATCCACCTATCATTTGGTCCAGAACCACCGTATGAATATAAAACATTTCCAAAAGTTTCGTTAAAGGTTTCTACTTTAAACCAAATTGATACTGTTCTAGCACCTCCTCCTTCAATTAATCCCCTATTATCCATTATGATAACATCTTTATTTTCCTCTTCAAAATCCCAAGCATTACCATTTATACCTGTAGCAGTCCGGCTTGTTATATTTACAGTAGTGCTGTTAGTATTATCAATCTTATCAGTTAATTTTCCTGAAGTCTCTTCAAAATTCCAAACGTGAGCTAAACCATCAGTTAAATTAACTAATAGGGTGGCAGAAACAAAACTACTTAAAAGAACTAATGTTAATATTAGATATAAAATTATATATGGTTTCTTTAACATATTGTAAAATCCTCCTCTTCTTCTAGTGATTTTTGTATGGTTTTTTTCATCTCTTCCCATGTTGGCTTAAATTCATCTTCTATCATTTTTTTATCACCTTTGTCACAAATATAAAAGTGACTGCTGCTGCTATCACAGTTACTACAACGTAAAATAACCATAAGTCCACTACAATACAGGCTAGTTTTCCACCTACGGTTATTGCCGCATTTGTACAATCCAGATGGCCTGAATCCCTTGCCAAGATTATTAAATCTTTTAAGGGGGTGATTAAAACAGTTACTACTATGAATACGAATATCGCTGTGATTGTCCCTGTAAAGCTTCTTCTTCCTGTAACAAAAGCTATACTTGCTGCTATCAAAGTTCCTATGAAATAAAACAATCCCATATCCAAAACTATTAATGTGGCTTTGTTTGCTGTAGAAATGCTTGGGTCACTTATATTAAGTTCTGATGAGCGTGTTCCGTTTCTTACTTTAGCAAACTCTTCCTTTAATGGAGTTGATACTATCAGCAATACAATGAAAGCTAAGATAGCAATCATTAATGAAACTATAATGGTTTGCGATTTTTTGGAGTTTTTTAGTTTGTACATTTTGCATTTTATAAAAAACTTATTGGTTTAACTTTTTGTTTTTTGTTTGATTTAGGGCTTGATATGAATTGTTGTGTTTGTGTTGTTGTAATTGTACTCTGTAATTGTTGTTTCTGTTGTGTTTGGATAAAAGAAATTTGAGTTTGTAGTTGTTGTTTTTTCCTTCTTTTTGCCTGTTCTTTAAAGAAACTCAACTGCCTTTTCTCTCCTAATGTATCTATCCTATGTCTTACTCTTTCAATTAAAGCGTCTCTTGGAAGTTTGCTTTTAGGTTTAGGACTTCTGAACTTTCTTAAATCTGGTGGTGAAGGATCATCTAGCTCTGTTGTTGTCTTTCCAGATTTTTGAATCCTATAAGTTGCCTCAATAAAATTATCAACTGCTTCTTTTCCTTTCCTTAATGCTTTATTTCTCGGTAGATTTTCAAAAGCTGTTTTAAACCTATCTGCCCTCTTCTCTCCCTCTCGAACTAGAACATCATATCCTTGTTCTCCCCCAATAAACCCTGCCCTTTCTTTTGGTTTTATTTTTGGTTCGCCTGGAAGTAATAGTAAAGGTGGTGGTGTTACTGTTACAAGTTTAGGTGTTATTCCTACCTGTGTTGTTATAGTCGGTGTTGTTATTCCTAACTGTTCTAAAACTTGTAGTTGCTCTTGAATTTGTAATTGCTCCTGTATCTTTAATTGCTCCTGAACTTTTAGTTGCTCCTGAATTTCAATATTTTCTTCTACTTTAATTTGCTCTTCTAGTTTTAGTTGTTCTTCTATACTTACTCGTTCCTGTTCTTTAAGTTGTTCTGTTAATTTTAATTGTTCCTGAACTCCTATTCTTTCTTGAGTTGGAGTTAAACCTAATAATAGGGCTGTTTGGGTTGCACCTATTGGTGGTGCAGCAACCATAGCTGGAAGTAAACCTACTTGTCTTGCGATAGCTATTTCTTGTGGTGTGATTCTTGCTCTAGCGACTTCTTGTGGTGTGATTCTCTGTAATGGTCTAAAACCAAATTGTTCTGCTACTCTTCCAAAAACTGGTTGAACTGTAATAGCCCCCCTTAATAATCCAGTAAAAGTAAGTCCTGCTTCTTGTGGTGTTAAAACTTGTCGTGCTTCTCTTACCTCTTTTTTTGTTGGTTTTTTCTTTATTTCAGCTTTCTTTTCTTCTATTTTGCTTTTAAAAATTTCATCAAACTTTTCTTTCCCTAATCTTTTTTTAGCTTCTTCTAGGCTTATTTCTTTTTTTCCTTCTTTCTTAAATAAATCTAAAAGTGTATTTTGTTTTGCTAAGTCTATGGTTGTAACTGCTGGTTGTAATGCAGTACCTAATGCAAACTGTTCTGCTTGTGGGGAAATCTCTCTAATTACTTGGAATCTTGCAGACTCTACAAAGTTGCCATTCTCTCTGAAAAAAACCTCTCTTTCTCCAAAAAATCCCCCACCTTCTGCTCTTATATCTCCCCTGCCTAATAATTTGATTTTATTTGTTACAGGATCATAAACAACTAGTTTAGGTTCTGCTACTGGTAGTTTTATTTGTATCTCTGCCCCTACTTCTTTAAAGAGAACTGGAACATCTGCTGCTCCAATAAAAACAGGAACAGCCCCCCTAACCTCTATTCTTTGTAGAGCTATTGGTGGTTCTGGTTTAAGAATATCTGCTATTATATCTTTTCCTATCTGTGTTGTGATTGGTGCTTTTACTTTTGGTGGGGCTATGGTTGGTCGTCCCAATATATCAAATGCTAGTTGGGTTGTTGGTGGGGGTGGTGTTGGTAATGTTGGTGGGGGTATAAATATTACGCTTGGTGGTGTTGGGGGTGGTGTTGGCACTATTTCTGTAGATGAAACTGGAATTATTGAGCCTGGTGGTGGGATTGGTTTTGTTCCTGAAACTATTACTACTGCTCTATCTCCCGACTTAAATGAAGTAACCCTTCCCCCCTCTTTACCTTTAAATTTTATTACTGTTAGTTTAATTCCTTTTTCTGTTACACCTGTTCTAACTTCTGGTTTACCTAACTTTGCTAATACCCCTATCAAAGGAATAGTAAGAACTCCCCCAATAGTTTCTGGTGTTGTTACTATTTCTCTTAATGTTTCTTTAGCTATATCAAAAGCCCTTTTTGATTCTTCTTTTGTTAATTTTCTAGTTTCTGGGATTATTAAACCTGCTGCCAATGCTGCGGTTTCAAGGGCTATCTCTGGAACTCTTGATACTGCTTCTAAAGCAAAGAATGGAAATCCTATTGCTGTAGTAACCACTCCAGAAATAAAGGATGGCTGACCTCCAGTTATAAATCTTGAGAACTGTTGTATTCTTTCTATACCTTCACTAATACCTAATTTTTCCCTAGATTCTTTTATTCTTTCTATTCTTTCTGCGAGGGTTTCAAGTTTTTGTATCTGTTCTTTTTCAGGAGAAATAAAAAGATTGCCAACACCAACGCCAATCCCAACATCTTCCCTAGCAATTCTAACATCTTCTCTCCTCCGTTCTTCTTGAACTTGCCTTATTAATTCTTCTGGTCTTATTTCTCTAGCAGGTGTTATAAATGTTGGTTGTCTAATTTGAGCTTCTCTTATTCTTACTGCTTCTTGTTTTCTTAGAGTTTCTAATATCCTTTGTTTTCTTAATGTTTCTTTTATTCTTTTTTCTTGTGTAGGAAATTTTGCTCTTTCTTCTGCTTTCTTTTGTAATATTGTTTCTAGTTCTTTCTTTGCTCCTTTCTGTGTTACAACAACATCTTCAATTGCTATCTTCCCTTCTTCTATTTTTTTTGCTATTGTTTCTGCTTCCTTCTTTGCTAATTCTTTGGTTTCTCTTTTCTCTTCACTTCTTCTTATACTTTCTTCAATCTCTGGTCTTGGTGGAACTTCAATAAACAATTCTCCTCTAAACTTTCTCCCACCTACTGTACTTCTTCGTTCAAATTCAACTTTGGGAATCCTTCCTGTAACTTCTCCAGTTTTAGGATCAACAATTTCAACTCCAGAAGCAGGTGTTCTTCCTGCCTGTCTGATAGTAACAATGTTAGTAAAACCTTGTGCTTTTTCTGCTTCTGTTAGTTCTCTAGCCATTTAACCTCATAACAATGCAGCACCACTAGGCACATACCATAACTTAGTCCTTCCAAATCCAGCAGGGCCTCTACCTACAAATGTGAAACCTTTAGATTTTATTATCCTTATTGCTTCTGCTACATTTTTTGTACTTACCGTAGTTTCTCTTTCAAATGCTCCACAAATTGCTCTTTTAGACCTAGCCCTTAATTCTTCCATAGTTACCATTTTATTTTTTACCCCCCTTTTAATTTATTTTTAAAACTATTTATATCCATAACTTTAATTTCGTTCTCCCATAATCTCAAAACTTTAAATCCTTTTTCAATCAATTCCTTAGTTCTTATATGGTCTTTTTCTAAACCAATAGGATACTTATGCCAATAATCACCATCACATTCTACAACCAAATTCAAAGCTGGAATTAAAATGTCGCATTGATAGTTATGTTCAATATTCATATATTGGTGAGTGAAAAATTCATAGCCTAATTCTTTTAAGAACATTTGAATTTTGACTTCTATTGATGTATCTTTTAAAGGTAAAACTTGTTTTGCTCTTGCTTTCTTTAATAATTTTTTTGCTTTTTTTGTATGGTGTTTTCCAAAAAATGAAGACCTATTATTTTTTAACCACTTTTTTTGAGCTAAGGATAATTTTTTTTTAGTTTCTTCTGTTACTTTATAACTACCATTTTTTAATCTAGTCTCAACAATTTTTCTAATTCTTTCTTTTGAAAAATGTTTTCCATAATTTGGATTTTTTTCTCCTTTGTTTAATTCACTTAATTTCCTTTTAGTTTCTTCTGATAATTTCCTTCCTTTATGTAATTCACTTTCTTTTTTAATTATTTCATTGGTTTCTTTAGTTAATCCTTTGTTCCAAACTTTATAATGTAATTTCTTTCCTTTATTCCAAGTTACTCTCCCTTTTAATGATTGAGACATTTTTCTCTTTGATTCTTCTGTGTGTCTAAATCCCTTATGTTTTTCACCCATCAATCTTATTCTTTTATCTGTCTGTTTAGTTAATCCTTTGTTCCAAACGTTCTTAGTTCTTATATAGATTCCTATTGGCATTTAATCACTTCAACTTAAATAAATTTGTTGCCTTCCCCAGTATCCCAACGCCAACTAAACTTTGTGTTGCTCCTCCTATTCCTGCAAGACCACCTGTTAAGTTACTCCCTATTGCTCCTATTGCTGCCCCCCCTATTGGTACTGCTACTAGCAAACCAAACATATTCTTTAAAAATCCTGCCATCTTAACCATGCCCCATGCCAGTCACTAGGTGGCCTATCTTCTTAGCTTTGATTTTCTTCTTCAACAAATCTATTTTCATGTCATTGCCTACCATATTCCTTTTCAGGGTATCAGACATTTTACCAAACATCTCCATTCCATTTACCATTTCGATTACCTCCTTGTTTTAACAACAATCTCCGCCCATATTAATCTCCTCCTTTGTCTTTTTTATTGATGTCTATGATTATGTCTGGGAACTCTTCGTATAGCTTATTCTTGTCATTGTCGAAAAATGTCTTATCTGCCATTTTTAACCCTCAATGTATCTTCAAGATACTTCTTTCTTTCTTCTGGTGTTACTTCCTCAAAAAACTTACCAAACTGTTCTTCAAAATCTCCTTTCCTTTTTGCCATTTTCAATACCTCCTTGTTTTTAACAACAATCTCCGCCCATATTAATACCCCCTCTTCTTTTTTTTCTCTTTGTTCTTTTTCATTCTTCTATCCTTAATCTGTTCTGGTGTTAGTTTAGGATTCTTCTTTAAATGTTTTGAGTAGTACTTATCTCCCATTATTTAGTCACTTGTGGAATGTTTATTTTTGATATTTAAAAAAATTCTTCTTCTTTTTTTAGCTTTCCCCTAAGTTTTCCTGCTCTTATTAAAAGTGGTCTTTTCTTTTTTCTGAACTCTTCTGCTAGTTCTTTTATTGTTTTTATATCTGCCATTATAATATCCTCCCTTTTCCTAAGAATGATGTTTCGTGTTTATCTTTCCTGGTGAAAACAGATGGGATTTTATCCTCAACTCTTGCTAAAACATTTACTGGTCTTTTCTTTTTATCAATCAATGCTTTCAATAATCTTGCTCTTCCTGCTGCATCAATCTGTAACTTCTTTGGTTTGATTTTAGCCAATTCTCCAATTTTCTTTAGTAACCCTGCTTTTCTCTTTTCCTTTCTTTCTTTAGTTTCTTTTTGTGCTTTTTCCTCTTTCCCTATAGCTTTTTTTATTTCTTCTCTTTCTTTAAGCAGTTCTTCTTTTCTTTCTTTTGCTTCCTTCAATGTTTTTTGTAATGATTCCACACGTTTTTGTCTTGCTAATTTCTCAGGTGGAACTCCCAACTCAAAATCAGTTTTAGGTACCGTAACTTCTACCATTTTAACCTCCTAATAAAGTATATCATCCTTTCTTATTCTAATAAACTTAGGATTTTTATTCTTTAAAAGTTCAAGTTTCTTTTTTGACAAATGTATTAGAAGCTGTTTATTTCTCTTGTTCATTATTACTTTCGCTAAGATTTCTTCCATATTTAGAAACTACACGTATTATTATATTTAAGTACTCACCAAGAATTAATCAAACCACCCATCATCCTCTATCATCTTTCTCTTTATCACTCCTATTAAATCAACGCCTTTATTCTTCAAGTCTTCCAATAAACCTTCAATTTCCTTCTTATTTGATATATTCACTTCTGTTTGGAATATTTTTTTAAATGAAGAGTCTCTTATTATCACTTCAAGCTTATCTCCGTTTGTATTGAACTTAACGCACTTGCTCATACTATACCCCCACCAAATAGTACTGCCATTATGATTATCACTACAACTATTGTTAAAACTATTGCTTTTATATTAGCTTTACTTCCAAGCATTAAGTTTTGTTTTGCCTCTATAGCCCTTATTATTATCTTTCCTGGTACTGCTGAACGACCAAATTTAATGCAGTAACTCATTAATTCCTGTGAGGACATAGTTGAAGTACGTTTCATTTCCTCTATTCCATCTGGTGTCATTGGCTGTAAATCCCATTCTGGAACTATCATTGTCGGAATTTTTCCATTCCATAACCAAGTTGCATCAACTGAACCGTTGTAGATCATGTCTTTTATCAATAACATACCGTCTCTTATCTCGCCTATTACTGGCTTGATGTTTCTTGTTCTTTGTAACAGCATAACTTGCACTTTATTTTTTACTGCAAGTTTCTTTAATTGGCTTTTTACCTTTAATGGAATCTTAAATTTCTTTTTCTTTAGCTTTTTTTCCTGTTTATCTTTTTGAGAAATAATATCTATCTTTTCGTTTAGTTCCTTTAACTGTCCAACTAATCCCTTCCTTTTAGGTTCTTGTTCCCCTTCTTCTTTTAGTGCTTCTGGCTCTTCTTCCTTTTGTTCCTCTTCTTCTTTTTTCTTTTTTAGGAATGGAACTTTTACTTTAATCTCTTTCTCTTCTTCTATATTTTTAAATATATTTTCTATTGTTTCTTTAGGCCAACCTCTTCCCTCTGTCTTTTTTAATATCTCTTCTTTTGTAATTCCTTTTTCTATCATCAGGATTATTCTCTTCTTTAATATTCTTTTTGCCTTGTTCATCTTTATATTTTCAAACATTTTTATTCACTCTCCTTTTCTTTTCCACTAAACCATCTTTTACTTTCTGTTTTTGGTTTATCTTTCTTTTCACGCTTAATCTGAGTAAAGAATAGTTGAGACATGAATCCTTTTTTAGCCATAGATGTTTCTGTCAATATATTAGCTTGATTATTCAAATAATCCTTTACTATACTAAGACCTTCTGCTTCTGCATACAAAGCTATAGACTTGTTTCCCCTCACGCTTAACCTTCCTAATCCTATCTCTATAGATGTTAAGTTTCCTATCCTTGTTGTATCTCTTATAGTAAGTAGTTTATTATAGAATTTGAACAAGCTCTCTTTCTGTGCTGCTGATGGAGAACCATAGCTAGTATCCTTATCTTCCAGTTTTTTAAGTTCTTCCTCTAATTGCTTTAGCTCTTCTTCTGATACTTCTTCTGCCATTTTACTCCTCCTTTTTCCCAAATAATCTTTTTATTCCTTCTATTATTTCTCTTGTCCTTTCCTTATCCATCCTAGACCACATCATAAAACCTATTCCAACTATAACCCCCAATGCCACAAAATTATTTAATACTATTGATGGATTTATTAATGACATTTTATTAGTTTGTAACCTAACTCGGTAAAATCACTAATTAATTTTTTTTCTAATTCTTTACTGCTTAAATCTTTCAATTCTTCCATCTCTTTCTTTGATTCCTCCTCTGTTGATGGTTCCATTTTTATTCCAGTTAATGCTAATGATTTTTTTGCAGTTCCAAAAAGCCTCCAGAAAGGAGTGGGGATGAATCTCATAGTCGTCATTCTACTTGCTCTTTCAAATCTCTTATTTTCCCAGTCTATTTTTAGCTTTAAAAATTCTTCCCCAAATTGAAATATATAAAGC
>SDBU01004039.1_pt1 | contig 18320 bp, 15 predicted proteins | sample 2277071 | NCBI WGS metagenome assembly SDBU01 (sample SAMN10397929, study PRJNA504765) | marine sediment metagenome | isolation source: marine sediment core GS08_GC12, 126 cmbsf | place: Arctic Ocean: Gakkel Ridge, Loki's castle | collected 2008 | reverse complement strand
AGTTTTATTGACTCCTCATTTTTAAGAACATTGGGCTCTAGTTTAATAAAAATCAAATTTTTTTCTTTGGCTAATTTTTTAAGCTCGTCTAACATTTTTGGGGTTGGTTTCGGACCTTTAATTAAGGCGCCAATTTTATATTTGGTCAGCGGGATTTTATGAAGGGTTAATTGATAGTTTGGAAATCTAATAATTTCATTTCCAGTTTTTTCTCTGAATTCCCCCCATTCCCAGGACTGAAGGGGGTGGGAAGCGGTTTTATTGAAAAGCTCTTTGTCTTTTTTTGTAACTGATTTAAGCGTCATAAAGCACCTGCTCTTTCTGACAGATTGTCTGGTATATCAATTATAAACCGCGAAGGAGGATTTGAGGTTTTTTGGCCGAAATAAAGCCGGCGGTTGGCAAAGGTTAAATAAAGTAGCTTTTTGGCCCTGGTCATGCCTACGTATGCCAAACGTCTTTCTTCTTCGAGTTGATCTATATCAAGCAAAGAACGTGAGTGGGGAAAAAGTCCTTCTTCCATACCAACAATGAAAATTACTGGAAATTCTAAGCCCTTAGCGGCATGAAGAGTCATCAATGTAACTTTTCCGCTTGGTTTTCTGAAGGGTTTAACTACACCCAGCTCATTTTGTTCTGCCTGAACTAGAGCTACGTTTTCCAAAAAATCTTTAATTTCTGGAAACTCTGCCGCGACAGATCTTAGCTCTTTAATATTTTCCAATCGCATCAAATTTTCCTCTGACTCTTTTTGATATTTCGAGAGATAGTCGGTTTTTTGCAAAACAGAATCTAATAAATCTAAGGTGGAATATTTTTCTATATTGTTTATTGATTTTATAAATTCCTTGAACTTCTCAAATCTTCTTTTGCCAATTTTGAGAACTCTATTTTTCGAAATCCGATCTTTTGGATTTGTTAAAAGTCTTAGATAAGAAATAACATCTTTAATCTCTTTCCGGCTGTAAAAGCGTACACCTCCAACTAATGTATAAGGAATACCGGCCCGAAGAAGAGTTTCTTCAAGTACGCGGGACTGGGCATTGGTTCTATATAACAAGGCGATATCTTTGTAGCCGAAATCCCCTGTGATTAAAGAAGTAATTTCACTGACGGTAAAAGAGGCTTCATCAAAGCCATTTTTTGCTCTGTAAATTCTGATTTTTTCACCTTGGCTGTTTTTGGTCCAAAGATTTAAGGAGGGGTGAGTTGTATTTTTGGAGATAACAGAATTTGCAGCAGAAAGTATGTTTTGGGTTGAGCGGTAGTTTTGTTCAAGATTAACAATTTTTATATTGGGAAAATCTTTAATAAGGTAATTGACATTTTTGTAGTCTGCCCCTCTCCATCCGTAAATCGATTGAGAGATATCTCCCACAGCGGTGATATTTTCATTTTTACCGACAATTAGTTTTGTTAATCTATACTGAATTTTATTTGTATCCTGCCATTCATCAACCAGAATATGGGTTAATCTTTTTTGCCATTTGGAAAGTGTTTCAGGACTTTTTTCAAACAAATCTACGACTTTTAGTAAAAGATCGTCGAAATCTAGAGCACCAACTTTTTTTAAGAACTTTTCATATTCAGAATAAATGACGAAAACTTTTTCTTGCCACTCTCCTTGAGCGATCTCACCGAATTGTAGAGGAGAAAGCATTTGGCTTTTCGCTCCGGAAATGGTGGTGGCCACAGCCGAGGGGTTAAAAGACTCAACAGACAAATCCATGGCGGTGAGGATTTCCTTTATTGCTTCTTTTTGATCCTGTTCGTCATAAATTACAAAATTCGGCTTGATACCAATCTCCTTACCGTCAATTCGCAAAACCTTAACGCAAAATGAATGGAAAGTGCCAACAAATCCGGGCTCATCTCCTATCAGTTTTCTTATTCTTTCCTTCATCTCACCTGCGGCTTTATTGGTAAAGGTAGTCAGAAGAATTTTCCTGGACGGAACACCTTTTTCTAAGATTAGATAAGCTGCGCGGTGGGTAAGACATCTTGTTTTTCCACTACCTGCTCCTGCCAGAATAAGGAGAGGGCCATCAGTATAAGTCACCGCCTCTTGTTGCTTGGGGTTCAAGTCCGTTAAAATAGAGTTCACAAGATAATTCTATCATGCAGGACTCTATCCCAAAACAACAGGAAAGTGACAAAATTGCCCCCAAAAAACTTAGTAAAAGAGCAAGGTCATTTTCTAAAATTAAAAGACGCTTTTTAAAACATGTCTGGCTCGCAAGGGTTACTATTTTGGCGGCTATTTTAGTCCTTTTATATTTGGTTGTTTTGGTAATTGGTCTGATATTTAGAAATACAGCCGTAAGCAGTTTTTTCGAGACTACAAGTAGCTTTATTTTTACTCCTAAGGAGAAGATTCAATCAATTGAAGGAAGAACAAACATTCTTATCATGGGCAAGGGTGGCGCAGGACATAATGCTCCAGATTTGACGGATACCATTATTTTTGCTTCCTTTTCGCATAAAGACCCTTCAATAATTTTAATCTCTTTACCGCGTGATATTTGGATACCCGAACTTCGGGCCAAACTTAACAGCATTTATTACTGGGGCAACCAGAAAGAAGAGAAGGGAGGAATTACTTTGGCAAAATCCACTGTTGAAGAGATTGTTGGTCGACCTATCCATTACGGTGTAGTTTTGGATTTTACAGGATTTACAAAGTTGATAGATGTTTTAGGGGGTATAGAAATAGAGGTAGAAAGAGCTTTTGTAGACGAGAGATATCCCATTCCCGGTCGAGAAAATGATGAATGTGATGGAGACCCGGAGTATCAATGTAGATATGAAGCCATCCGCTATGATGAGGGCCGCCAGATAATGGGTGGAGAAACAGCTTTGAAATTTGTGAGGTCGAGGAACGCAGAAGGAGATGAAGGAACTGATTTGGCTCGCGCTGTCAGGCAAGAAAAGGTAATTGTTGCTATTAAGGAGAAGATTTTAAGTCCAAGAATTTTGCTTTCTCCTAAAAAGATTTCTGGAATTTTGAGAGTTGCCCGAGAATCTTTGGAAACAGATGTTGATGTTTCGGCGGGAGCAATCTTGGCAAGGCGTGCTCTCCAAGCAAAAGATGGAATGAAAACACATGTACTACCTGAAGAGTTTTTAGTTAATCCGCCCAAGTCTGTCCAGTATGACAGTCTTTATGTCTTCATCCCGAAAGACGGGGATTGGGAAGAGATACACAAATGGGTTGATTGTCAGCTGGACAAGAAATGCAACTAATTTAATATTTGGTAAATCTTGGTGTTTCCATCTGAGAAGACCAATGTTCCCAATGAGTCAAACTTTTTCTCTTTTAATTTAGGATATTTTTCCCTTTCAAATTCCCCCAGTACGACATACTTAACGCCATATTTTATTAGAATTTTTTTGGTTTCCTCGAGATCATTAGAAGTATAAACAACTTCAATCTCTCCTACTCTTTCCTGTGGTATTTGGGCCGATCCTCTCCATAACCATTCATGGACAAACCACCCTTGAATCGTGGGGAGCCCGGTATAGGCAGAGATTAAGTTATAGTCTGTATAACTATCGCCTGGGGCTTCAAGGATGGTCGGTTGGCTATCGGTATTTTTTTCGAGCCAGAGAATTGCTTGGTAAAGACTTGGATGTTGTGTCATCACCCATGTTCTGCCGGATAGGCCACGGTAGTCTTTCAATTCTCCATAATAAGACCTTATTGAAAAATAAGGGTAAATAAGGACCAGGAGAAAGATGAATGTGTAAAAAAGGAGAAGAAAATTTCTATTTACGCTTTTTTTAATCGTGGTTAAGGTGCGAGCGGCTATATACCCGCCGGAGAGATAAAAAAGGACAAATGCCTGGTAAGTAAGTTTGAACATGGTGTTGGCTCGGTAGTGGGAGCCTGCGTAAATATCTTTGATATAAAAGATCTCAGGTAGAATTATTAAAGTCCAGCCAGCCAAGAATAAAGAAAATACAAAGAAATCAGGAGTTTTAAGTTTTTTGGCTGATTTTTTCAGAAAGTAAAAGAAAATGATAGTCAAGATAGCAGGTAACCCCCAAAGAATGGTTAGTTGCCAAAAGGGGGTGTGGGAATGGACGAATTGTAAACCCTGAGCAATAGAGGTGAAGTTGAGAATAAAAGGAAGAATAGCAATAATACCAACGAGAATAATGATTAATAGACTGATGGCTGTTTTCCAGATGGATTTGAGCCCTAAACCATGCTTTTTTAAGTTAAAAACAAAGAGTATAAAACCTGAAACCAGTAAGTAGTTTCCAAAATCCCAGATATTGGTCATAAACATAATTCCCAAAACAAATCCAAGAAGAAGATGCTCTCTATTGTGCGACCCCTTCTTTTTATATCCTCTTTTGATTAGGGCCCAGAATAAAGCTAGATAGAGAAGAACGAAGGGTAGATCTAAAAAGTGGGCGTGGAGATCAGATACAACAAAAGAATAAGAAGGAAACTCGTGGATTGTTTTATCTTCTGTTTCCGGATTATAACCAATAAACCTGGTTGCATCAGGATACCAGTATTTTTGAATACCGTTTTTCAATACATAAGTTGGGGTATGGAAATTTCCACCAAATGAAAGAAGGATTGCCGAGATTAATCCGACCAAGAGGGCTTTTTTGACCGAGATTTTTCTTGAGATGTTTTTAAAAAGAGTGGATACAATGGAGACGGTAGATATGAGCATCAGGCCCAGGATGGTGGCTATCATCAGGTTGTAGGTTATATGAGAGGGTATTCCTGAAATTTTTGTAATGACGGCTGTCCAAAAATGCCCAAACCAGTAATAGTTTATGGGTTTTCCTGCAAACCACACATCTGGCGGTGGTAAAAATTTAGATTTTAGAATTGAGTTTATAAACCCAAAATCCATAAATTTTTCCAAACCCCGAATGTCTGGCTGAAAACCTCGTATGGTGGACCAAAACATCAACCCAATGGTGAATAAAATTTCCTGAAGAACTAAAACTTTTAAGTTTTTAGTTATTAGATTAAGAATTCTCTTTTTATTTTTAAGGAAGATGACAATGTTTAGACCTAAAAAGACGAGTAGCCACAAAAACAGACAGATTCTTGTTAAAGGAACTAAATGTAAAACGGCTCCGATAAAGGCAAGATAGGTTATGGCAAGTGAGCCAATGGTTTTAGTGAAACCGTAGCCGCTGTCAGTGAAATTTCTAAATAAAATGAAGACAACAGGTAAGCTGACCAGGCCGAAAACAAAGAAAGTTAACCACCAAATAGCAAGATAGGAGAGATCTTGAAACATTGCTTTACAGTGTAGTTTAAAGTTTTTTAAAAAGGAAGGATTTTATCTCCTCGGATGACAAAAGTTTGGTTTTCTTAAAGATAAAAACAGTTGGATGATCGTAGACCTGAAAAGATTCTTCAGAAGAATCGTCGTTTATTTGTATCCCTAAAATTTTTGGATATGAAGAGAATTCGGCCACCTTTTGATATCCTAATTTTCCTGAAAAGAGAAGTTTATAATAACGGCTGGTGATTGGATATTTTTCTTCCAGGTTAATAAGAGTTCCCCAAAGTCGCCTACTTGATAGAATGACGTAATTACCTTTTGAAAGTTTTTCCGAGAAATAATCGATTTTCTGACGATTGTCTGGCTCGTAAATTGCTAGCTCTTCTATTTCGTATTTTCCCCGATTGCTCTTAGGTAAATTTACAGGCAAACCGTCATCCCAGTGTTCTGTGTAAATTTTTGAACCGCTTGGGATGTTTTGATAGATCCACTCAGAGGCAACAATCCTGGTTTGAGGCCTTAGGTATATAGAGAAAAAGGCCAGCCCCCAAACAATATTTGAAAATATGATGACAAAAATTAGCAACCCTCCTAGTTTAAAAGAGAAGTTTTGTATCTTTGAGAGGAAATAGGCCGCAGAAATTCCGATAAAAGGGAGTAGTGGCACCATGTAACGGATGAATTTGGTATGCCAGCTTCCGACATAGAGAAAATAAACAGCTGGGAAAATCAAAAAAATGGCGATTTTTTTTTCTCTTCTGCGACTGAAAGTAAAAATTAACCAGATTATTCCCAGGATTCCAAAAATTACCACAGGGCCGAACTGCCAGAATAGGTTTTTAAATTGGAAAAGATAAGGAAATGTGTTGGTGAATTGGAGGGTGTAGGGTACAGGAAGTCTTCCAGTAGCCACCCCGGATTCATACTTCATAGATTCCATAAATTTTCCCCAATCGAGAAGCGTATAAGGAGAAAAAATTGTGAATACGAGAATTGCTGTTCCAAGAAGGGTTAAGAAAAGGAAAGATCTTTTCCAAAAGGTTTTCTTTTTCGTCCACAAAATACACGCGGTTACTGGTATTACCAAAAAGGAAAGAGCAGCAGTTTTGGCGGCAATCGAAATGCCCAACAAAAACCCGCTTTTTATGTACTTTTTTAGAGATGATTGCTTTAAGTTTAGCGAGGAGAGGAGAATAAGGATTACGAAAAATGTCAAAAAACTTTCTGTTACAGCAAAATGGGCGGTTTGTATTAAGGATGGCGAGAAAGCAATCAATACACTAGCAATAATACCCACCTTTTTAGAGAACACTTTTTTCCCTGTTATATAGACAAGGGGAATTGTAAGGCTTGAAACAAGAGCCGAGATAAATCGTCCTATCAGATTTATTTTTCCCCAGTTGGCTACCCAAGAGGAATCTTTGGTGATAAAAGTTAGAATTTCCCCGACAGCACGGTAAAGATAAATTGTAAATCCACCATAGGCAAAAAATCCTGGGTTTAGTTGTTTAAAAAGAGATATTCTAGTAACGGCATTGGCAATATTTCGTTCATCGGGATGGAAAGTAAAACCCAAATCCCAATTGAGGTTATAAAAACGCAGAAATCCTCCCACAAGGGTTATAAAGAGAACAAAAAATAAAAATGTATTATTTTTAATCTTTTTCTTCATTCTTAATTATTATTTCTGCTACTTTCTTACCCAGTTCTACGGCATAATTGGTTCCTCTGTCCCAAGGGTAAACATGCTGGATGGTGGCGAGGTAAAGTTCCTTTATTAAGGTTTTTATGGGCGGGAGTTTAGCTGAATAGTTTAAGGGGACTATTGGTTGGGCAAAAGGGGCTTTAAAAATATCGAGACCAATAAGCGCCTCTTTGTAGTGGGGATTGATTTTAGCAAGATGCGGGCCATATTCTTTTAATAGTTCATCGGCCGTCATTGGGAAATATCTATGGTTTGAAGGCAGGTATTTCCCGATATAAACAATGTGTTCATCATTGTAATACTTTTTGGGGATTAGGTTTGTATGTTCGACGACGGCCAGGAAAGGGGAATTTTTCCTATTAACGTTCAGCCAATAGGTGTTATCTGAGAAAAAGGGCTCTTTTAGTCTTAAAACCAGGTTGATTGCTCCCAGTCCGGAAAGGCCAGTCAGTTTTTTCTTTAAACTGAAAGGTAATTCCTTGGTTATTTTTAGAAACAAAGGTAAAGGCAATGTAGAAATAATCTTGTCACAAGTTTCACTTTTGGTGTTTTTGTCTTCTAGTTTTTTATAGGAGATTCTGAAGTTATTGTCTTTTATTTTTAAACTTTTTACTTCTGTTTGGTAATAAATCTTTCCTCCCAATTTTTCAATCTCTTTGGCAATGGATTTAGCCAAAGATTCAAATCCCCCATCTGGATATCCCAAATAGACACTCCTTTTTTTAATTCTTGCCCAAAACCAGGAGGCCGGGATTTTTTTGGCGTGTTTTTCGAATTTTCCTTTAAACAAGGGTTTCCAAAGAATCTCCCAGGAATTTTTACCCATTGTTTTTATGAGAAATGATTTCGAGGTGATGTTTTCGAGAGATTTCCACCATGGAGTTATCCTAAGGTAAGCAAGGGTGGCCGCCGTACGAAGCTTGCCAATAATTCTTAGACTTGGAAGCTGGAATAAATTAAGAGGAGAATCTAGACGATGAATTTTATTTCCTAAAAGAATTGAAGTTTTGCTTTTGGAAAAACTTACGGGGTGATCTACTTCTTTTGCCAAATTTAGGATGCTTAAATCAGAAGTAAATAAATGATGATAGTGATGCTCCAAAGACCATTGCCATTCTTTCTTTTGGTATCCGGTTGCCAAGCCCCCGAGTTTTTCGTCTTTTTCAAATATGACTACCTTAAAGCCTGCTTTAGATAGATAATACCCGGTGGCCAGTCCGGTAAAGCCCGCTCCAATAATAGTTATGCGCATGTAGAAAGTATATCAAGTAAAAAGATTAGAGGGCTAGAAGAAGGGAAGCTATTAGCAGGAGTATACCAACCCCTGCGCCAATTATCGTTGGGTATGATATTCCAGCCTCAGGAAGCTCAGCCGCTTCAGTTGGGGTTGGGGTGGCCTGAGCAATCGGTGTTTCAGTTGGAGCTGAAGTAGGAGTAGCCGTTGGACCAGGTGTGCTGGTAGGTGTTGGGGTCACGGTTCCTGTGGGCGTAGGAGTAACAGTTCCTGTCGGTGTTGGTGTTGGAGTAGGTGTTGGACCTTCTGTCGGTGTTGGGGTTGGATCTTCACCAATTGTGAAGGCAAACTGGGTACATTGCTCTATTGTTGGCGCTGCCGCTTCTGGTTCTGCAGGTGCGGTGGGAGCGACTGCCTCTTGTCTTAGTTGGTACAGCCTTATGGCCGTATAGACAGCCACGCCAGCCAAAATTACCGTGGCTAAAACTATTAATACGGTTACTATTTTCTTTTTTTTCATGTTAGAACCAATTTACATCAGAACTTGTATGATGCAGTTGGGCATTAATTGTAAAGCCGGTAACTCCTTCAGGAATTGTGTATTCATCATAAAAATCGTTTGTTCCCGGCTTTTTGTTGACAACGGTTGTTCTCCATGTCGGGCTGTTAATTCTAAATTTTGCTTTATCAATATTTCCAGAATTTGTTGTTCCTGAGACGGTGAAGCGAATAATATCTCCCGCCCTTAAACTTGAAAGATCAGTTATCTCATCCCAGTTGGTGTCAAAAACCTGGATATTAAGACACAGTGCTGATATTTCGACCCCCGGACGAGGTGTTGGAGTAGCTGTTGGCACTGGAGTGGCCGTTGCCCCACCTGCGCCACACATCGTTTCTGTAACATAGCAAGACGCATCAAACTCTGATCCAGCAGTTCCCCCACAGCATCGTTCTCCTGGGCGGAGACATCCTGCTTCGCGACAAGGAATTTCTTCACAGTAACCCCCATATTGTGTTGGTATACAGTCCATACCATTGGTACACTCTTCCTGTTTTGCTTGGCTACAATAGTTTCCAACCGTCCCGCACCTTGTCTCTGTCACAGGACAGGAATTGTCAAAATAATCATTTCCACTGCAACAATCTTCTCCTGGTCCAATACAACTACCATCTGCTTTACATTGTGAGGGAGCCGGTGTTGGAGTGGCCGGTACTGGAGTGGCTGTTGGTTCTGCTGGCCTTGACTCGCACCTTGTTTCAGTGACATAACATGAGCTGTCGAATTTAGAATCATTACAACAGGCTTCTCCTGGCTCAATACAACTACCATCTGGGACACAACTTGCCTCTTCTCTTATTTCCTGCTGTTGTTGGACGAGGATAACGCCGGCACTAACTCCCCCAACCAGGAAGAGAATTCCAAGGATGGTGGCAATTACTTTTTTACCAACTTTGCCTTTAGGTTTTCCCCCTGTGGTGACAACGGGGGGAATATCAGCTTTTCCTTCTTTTTGCTCTTCAATGATTGGTGGGGGTGGGGGCACTGTGCTATTAGCTGCGGGCGGCGGAGTGTCCGCTGTTTGACCCTGGTCAGTTGGGGAAACTGGGGGCGGGGAGGGGGTAGAAATACTTGGCTCCATTGGGGGAATTGTTTGACCAACACCTGAAAAATCCTGGGTGGGTGCTGGATTCGTATCGGTAGTTTTATTGTCGTCGGGCATGTTTTTCTACAAACGCCATAGAGGCTAATAGTCCACCAAAGACTATCAGTCCTACTCCCATGATAGAGAGCAAAAAAGTGGGAGTCAAGCTACCCGAATCGAGGTCAGCCGATATTGTGGAGGCCGGAGTGGGAGTGGCAGTCGGCGATGCTGTTGGCGAAAGGGTAGGAGAAGGTGTTGGGCTAGGAGAAGGTGTTGGGCTGGCTGACGGGGTTGCCTCAAAAGCAGGTCCTTCTGATGCTTGAACAATAAAAGTTCGGGTTAAAGTTCTCAAAATTCCACCAACATCGCGCCAGGTAATAGTGATTTTATGGGTTCCTTCAGAGAGTCCTTCGGGAGGGTTCCAGTTCCAACTTCCGGAAGAACCTACGGCTATTTCATCTGTAACAGGGTCTGATTCGATAGTGATTGTTAAAATCGTCCCAGGAGGACCTTCGCCGAAAAATTCCGGTTCAGTGCTGGTAACAATTTCTCCTTCATCTAAACTTTCTAGTGTTACGGTTTCTGACGAGGTCGTTGCAATTTCACCGGAAACTTCGAAACCAGAGGAGGGAGTTGCTCCTTCTGGTAGTTCGATAGTCGCTTTGGGAATACCACCTTCTTCGCTTGGGGTAAGGTTTTTGAAATCATGAGTTTGGCCTAAGATTATTGCCGGTGCAGGTTTGGCCGCCAGCGGATAAATTTGAGCAGAAGCAACTCCTAATGGGCCAGCTTGAACCGATATCTCAATCAAGGTATTTTGCTCATCAATCTTTAAAAACGTATTTAAATTAGAGGTTCTGGCGGAAGAAATAGGAATAAGCCAGCCGCCATTTTGGGAAGTGGTAACAGAGAGCGGGCTTGATCCGGCTAGACTCACATAAACTAGAACCTGGTTTGCGGGAGCACCTGTGGAGGTTAAAATAGTACCAGATATTAAATTGCGGCTAGAGGTGACAGCAAGGACAGGACCTGTTTTTATTTCCCAAGGTAATCCGTTGTTATCAAAGTCGGTTCCTTTGGAATTTATAACAAAGTAATAAGTGGTTTCTGGAGATAAACTCTGAACGGTGGTTATGTGGACATAGCTTTTACCATCAATTTCATCTTTGGCTAAGTTTTTTTGCGAGGAATTGCTTTCCCCCCATTTAATAAAACCTTCGGTTTCCGTATCCGTAATCCAGGAAACCGTAAAAGAAGAATCGGTTATATTTGTAATTCTGACGTCTTTAGGTGACACCTCGGGTGTGGCTCCAAGCTTAAATATCTGCCTATTTCGGATCAAGAGAACACCGGAAGCGATTCCAATTACAAGAAGGGCAATACCGATTATTGTTGGGATTTTAGATTTTTTCATAATTGTAATTCAGCTGACTCAGTCGCCGGACTAGCACTTTCAGTTGCTACTTCCTCAGTCTCGGTTTCTGTCGGGGTGGGGGTGGCTGCAGGGGAAGGACTAGGGAGAGAGATCAAAATTTGACTTATTTCCCCTTCTTCGAAAAATGCTCTTTGGTCGATTTTTGAAAGAGTTTCTGTATCCAGTGAGGATGTGATTGGCTTAAGGATATCATCAGGAACTTTAATGGAAGGAGTAATAGTAAACGCTCGGTAAACACTGAAGCTTATCCAAAGAAAAATTGTTACCACGGTTAATATCCCGATAATTACAAAACTTGGTCTTTTTTGTTTTTCCATTTATTGAATGCTTTCTCTAAGATAAGGTGTTCTTCCCGTAATCACAAGAACAATAAACTTACCAATGTCTGTTTCTGACGAGTTAATGGTAACAGCATCTATTTTTACAGGTCTTCTCAAATCTTGAAGGGTTGAGAGAAAAGCGGCAAGATTTAGATAGTTACTGGTTGCGCTTATGGAGAAAGTAATACCCCTTGCTCCTCCTGGTAGAGCCTCAAGGTCACCGTCTTTTCTTTGAACTTTTTCCTCTCCGACCAAGGTGACTTCTCCTATTGACATTCCAAGAATGGTTATTGGATGTTTTGTGGTCGCACCCTCAATTTGCCGGACAAAGGAATCAGGAACAGGGGCAGAAGGAATAGCATCTTTAAGAAGGGAAATTCTTGTCTGTTCTTGGGTGTAGATTTGCTGGCCTCTTTCGAGATTTTGGATTTTCTCGTTCATTTTGGCCACTGTTTCTTCTTTTGTTTTTATTTCTTTTGTCAGTTCAGCAATAGTTAGAAGAGTGGGCTTTAGGGCAAAAACAGCAAAAAAAGAAATAGTGGCAAGAGAAAGGATGACTTCCAGAAACATCCTTAAATCTTTTCTTCTTTTATAGACGACGATGACGTTTAAGAAATAACTTTTGTATCTTAAATATCCTCGTCTCCATCCTAAAGCCATATTATTTCCCTCCCTTAAGAGTAACTCTGAGCGTAAAAGTTAGTAAACCTTGATTTTCTTCTTGGGTACCAACTTGCGGAAGAGAAACTTCGTCAAACAAGTCTGATGATTCAAGGTTCGCGATAAACTGGGCAATACTTCTCTCACTGGGAGAAGCCGCTTGGATTCTAACACCTTCGCCTGTTAAGGAAAAAATAGTTAAGAAGACGTCAGGAGGTAGATAAGAAGAGACCGTCCCCAAAATTTCATCAGCCCCCACTTGTTCAGAAGTTAGGGTGGCAAATATTTTTAGCTGATCTTGGGTAAGTCTGAACTCCTTTTCGAAGTCGGCAGAAGCGGCAATAACTGCTTGCTTTTGTTTTATAAGTTCATTCAAATCAGTTGATTTGGCATCAAGCCAAAAGCGGGAGAGAAAAGCAGTCATGACCACGATTTCTGTAACAATGACAATATATCTAAAGGTTGTTAAAAGCCAATTGAGTACACGCCCTAAAGTAGAAGCAGCGAACTCCTCTTGGGGCAATAAATTGATTTGGCGTTTTTTCCGGGCAGCCATAGTAATCAATTCAATATATCATATGGTAAGGCATGAAAGAAGCCTGATTGACGGCAGGCAGGTTATTTTTTAGACCTTGTTTTTGGAAGCAACTTGGAGAGCTGGCTTTTAATTCTGGCTGCCTTGTTTTTGTGGATTATTTTCTTTTTGGCAACTCGATCAGTCAGGGAAATGGCTTTAATGACATTAGCCTTTTTCCGTCCCTTTTTTGCTAACCTTATTGCTGCTTCAAGGCGGTTTATTATAATTTTATTAACAATTTGTTTTCTTTTTGAAGCCCTAAGAGCTCTCTTGGCTGTTTTTGTGACTGGCATAGTTAGTTTGGAGAATCAGGAAACTTGGTAATTCTCTGGTTTACGAGTATAGTTCAAGCGAGTTAAAATATCAATACACTATGGTTGGAAAATTAATATCACGCGGCAAAAAATTTTTGGTTTCACCCCAGTCCTCCGTTCTCTCGGCAGCAACAATAATCATGTTTATGGTGGTTGCTTCCCGAGTCTTGGGACTTGTCAGACAGAGAACTTTGGCCCACTTTTTTGCTCCGAGTGAGCTCTCTCTTTTCTTTGCCGCCTTTAGACTTCCAGACCTAATTTTTGAAGTCTTGGTTTTTGGCACTTTTTCCTCCGCTTTTATTCCGGTTTTTACCAAGGCACTTAAGAATGGAAGGAAAGAAGCATGGGAAATTGCTGGAACAGTAGCCAATATCAGCTTGGTAGTCTTTGGGGCTTTAGCGCTTTTGGCCAGCATTTTTGCTGACAGGATTTATGGATTAATGGTTCCAGGGTTTTCTGTAGAAGCCAGGCTGGAAATTGTAAAACTTGCTCGCATCCTTTTCGCTGCCCAGGGATTTTTTGTCATAAGTTATGTTCTAACTGGAGTTTTGGAATCCTTAAGGCGCTTCTTGGTTCCTGCCCTGGCGCCCTTGTTTTATAACCTTGGCATTATTCTTGGCACTTTATTTTTGACACCAAGACTCGGTCTTTTGGCTCCTGTTATTGGAGTCTTTGTTGGCGCATTCTTCCATTTTTTAGTTCAAGTGCCTTTGGCTATTAAACTAGGGTTTAGGTTTGTACCAAGGGTTCGAGTGACTCCTGCGGTTAAAAAGATCGGAAAACTAGCCGCCCCCAGAATTATTGAGATCTCTTTTATGCAAGTTTCAAAAACAGTTGAGCTTTTTTTGGCCTCTTTGATTTCCACCGCCTCCTATACTTATTTTACTTTTGCTAACTCACTCCAACTTCTGCCAATTGGTCTTTTCGGAACCTCTATTGCCAAAGCTGCCTTGCCCACACTAGCAAGGCTTTCGGGATCAAGGAAAAAGTTCTCCGATACACTCTTAAGTTCTCTGTATCAAATTGTATTTCTGGTGACACCTATTGCCACAATTCTTGTTATTTTGAGAATTCCTTTAGTAAGACTTGTTTTTGGTACTCAAATTTTTAGCTGGGAGGCAACAGTCCAGACAGGGATGGTTGTTTCAGCTTTTGCTGTAGGGGTGGTTTTTCAGGCAGCAAGCGCCCTTTTAGCTCGGGCATTTTATGCTCTTCATGACACAAGAACCCCAGTGACGGTGTCTGTTATAGGGATTTTAATAACGGTAACAACAAGCTTCATTCTTATAAGAGGATTTGGTTTTCCTGTTTGGGGACTGGCAGCGGCATTTTCATTGGGAGCCTTTTTTCAGGCAACAACCCTTTTCTATTTGATTAATAAAAAATTAAAGATATCTTCAATTGCTGCTATAGGGCCGATTTTTAAGTCGGTCATCGCCGCTGTTGGTTCAGGGGCCATTATGTTCTTTTTGCTTAAAATCTTTGATCGCTCTGTTTGGGTTAAAAGACTTTCGTTTTTGGGGAAGATTGAGACAGGCGCTTTTCTTCCTTTTGAGAAGTTTGTTTTAGATACACGTTATACAATCAATCTTTTCATTTTGACGATTATGGTTTCTTTAATCGGGATGTTGGTTTATTTGGGTTTGGCGATAATATTGCGGATGGATGAGGTTTGGACTTTCTTTAATCTAATAAAGAAAGTATTTATCAGGCGTAAAGTTGCCCCCCTTCCAACCAAGGGATCAGAGCCAATTTCTCCCACTCCGACAGATAGTGCCGGGGCTTGACATGAATTAGCACTCGTGTTAACCTTCTGCTAATGACAGACGGGCTTACTGCAAGACAAACGCAAATTTTGAAGTCCTTGATTGAGGAATATATTGAGACAGCCGAGCCAATTGGCTCTGAAGCTTTGGAGAAGAAATATAATCTTGGTGTCTCCCCTGCCACTATTAGAAATGAAATGATGGCTTTGACAAAGTCAAAATTCCTTCGACAACCCCACACATCAGCCGGCCGAGTTCCCTCCCCGAAAGCAATGAAATTTTATATAGAACAACTTATGGAAGAAAAACAGATGAGTTTGACAGAGGAAGTTAAGGCAAAAGAAGAAGTTTGGGATGCAAGGCGCGACATAGACAGGCTTTTGGAGGAAGCAACTCATGCTTTGGCAGAACGCACCAAAAATTTGGCGATTGCCGCCCTTAGCGGAGGAAGGGTTTGGTATGCTGGTTACGCTAATATATTTCTGAGTCCCGAGTTTTCCGACTTAGAGGTTTGTGCAAGTTTATTTTCTTTTCTCGAGGAAATGGAAAAACTTCAAGAGCTTTTTTTTGAAAGAGTCCAGGGAGAATCACCTGTTGAAGTGGTTTTTGGAGAAGAGATTGATTGGCCAGGACTTAGCCCAATCGGAGTGGTGGCCACCCGTTTTAATATTAAAGGCAAGCCCGGAGCTCTAGGAGTAATTGGGCCGAGCAGATTAAACTACTCTACTGTTATTCCCGTTCTTAGGTATTTTGGGAATCTTATTCAGGAAATTGCAGAGAAATGAAGAAAGACGTAAGAAAAAAAACAAAAAAAGGTGAGTTCGAGGATTTAAAAAATCAGCTAGCCCGAGCTTTAGCTGATTACGATAATTTAAGAAAAAGAGTAGAAAGAGAAAGGGAGCAGGTTGGAAAGATAGCAGGAGCAAAGTTTGCCTTAAAAGCTTTATCAATCTTTGATATGCTGGAAGATGCCCAAAAGCACTTGAAAGATTCTGGGATTAGTTTAACAATAGAAGAGTTCGAAAAGGTTTTGAAAGACGAAGGAGTAGAAAAGATTGAGGCAGGGCAAGGAACAAAATTCAACGAAGAACTACATGAAGCAGTGGAGGTTGTAAAAGCCGGGAAGGATGGTAAAATTGCCGATGTTGTTTTAACCGGTTGGAAGTTTAAAGATGGCCCAGTGATAAGACCGACAAAAGTAAAAGTTGGCAGAAAAAAACCATGACTGAGAAATTAAAAAGAAAAATTCCAGCAGAACTTATAAATAAAGAGGATGTTGAGCGGGCAGTTAGTAATTGGGAAGAAGAGAGGTTACATAGAGATTGGGGACCTAAAAAACATGAAGCCCTAGTTAGTGTTATTTATGATTTATTCATCCCAGGCATAGACGCTGACGGTCGAAGTAATTTGCGCTGGGAAAAACAGGGTACACAGGAGAACGAGTTTTTTAAGAAGATTTTGGTTGAGGGTGGTATTTGGCCAAAACGAAAAGCTGGGTTTTTAAGGACCGCAAGGGCAATCTCTGAGCGCTTGGTAGATAAGGCAATTGAAACACGTATGTCACAGACTATTAGTAAGGCAAGGCAATTATTAGAAGAACGGTCTAGTGGAGAGATTCCCGATAGGATTGGTGGACACGACCCTCTTGCGTTTGAAGCTGGCCTTGAGCATACAGGACGAAAAACCGGATTTAGATTATTGAAATCAATAGAAGACCCTAACTAGTATGAGCAAAATAATTGGCATAGATTTAGGAACCACAAACAGCGTTGTGGCGGTCATGGAAGGGGGTAGACCAAAAGTTATCCCCGCGGCTGATACTGGCCGCAACCTTACTCCTAGTGTGGTTGAACCAATTAAAAACTTGGTGGGTGATGTGGCCAAGCGTCAGATGATTTTGAACCCCGAAAACACTGCTTATTCGGTCAAGCGTCTTGTGGGTAGACGAATCGGCGATGCTGAAGTAAAAAAAACCCAGGGAATGGTTCCCTACGAGGTTAAGGCAGGTAAGGATAATGCGGCGGTTATTGAAATTGAGGGGAAGTCTTACACACCCCAAGAAATTTCCGCCAGGATTTTGATGAAACTTAAGAAAGATGCGGAGGATTATCTGGGTGAGAAGGTTGATAGAGCCGTTATTACAGTTCCGGCCTATTTCGACGATGCCCAAAGACAAGCGACAAAACAGGCAGGGAAAATAGCCGGCTTTAAAGTTGAGCGAATCATTAACGAACCGACGGCTGCCTCTTTGGCCTATGGACTTGAAAAGAAAAAAACAGAAAAGGTTGCTGTCTATGATTTAGGTGGTGGAACCTTTGATATTTCTATTTTAGAACTTGGCGACGGAGTATTTGAGGTAAAGGCAACTAATGGTGATACTCATCTGGGTGGAGACGATTTTGATGAAAAAATAGTTGATTGGATTGCTTCCGAGTTCAAAAAGGATAATGCCATAGATCTTAAGGCAGACAAGCAGGCCCTTCAGAGAGTAAGAGATGCGGCTGAAAAAGCAAAGATAGAACTTTCGGCTACCCAGGAGGTTGAAATTAATCAGCCTTATATTACCCAGAAAAACGGACAACCACTTCACTTGACCATGAAGTTAACCCGGGCCAAATTTGAGAGTTTGGTCGAAGACCTCATTGAGAGAACAAAGAAACCAGTTGAAGCTTGTCTTAAAGATGCCAAGCTTGATCCTCACGATGTTGATGAGGTTATCTTGGTCGGCGGAATGACTAGAATGCCGAAGATATTTGAGTGGGTTAAGGAATATTTTGGTAAAGAAGCTAATAAATCAGTTAATCCTGATGAGGTAGTAGCTGTTGGGGCGGCCATTCAAGCAGGGGTTTTGGGCGGCGAAGTAAAAGATGTTCTTCTCTTGGACGTGACACCTCTGACTTTGGCAATTGAGACCATGGGAGCAATAGCTACCGCCATGATTCCCAGAAATACAACTATTCCAACAAGTAAAAACAATATTTTTTCCACCGCGGCCAATAATCAAACCCAGGTTGATATCCACATTACCCAAGGAGAGCGGCCTATGTCTACTGACAACAAAAGCTTAGGCAGATTTATATTAGATGGAATTCCTCCTGCCCCAAGAGGAGTGCCCCAAATTGAGGTTACATTTGATATTGATGCCTCCGGAATTTTGAAAGTGACGGCCCTAGATAAAGCAACAAGTAAATCCCAGAACATAACCATAACAGGAGCGGTTGGGCTTTCTGACGATGAAATAAAAAGAATGCAGGACGAGGCAGAAAAACACAAGGAGGAGGATAAAAAGAAAGCAGAACAAATTGAGGCAAAAAACAAAGCTGATTCCTTAATCGCGGCCGCTGAGAAAGCCTTGAAAGATGCTGGAGATAAAGTTGATAAGAAAATAAAAGAAAAAGTTGAAGA
>SDBU01004038.1_pt1 | contig 18327 bp, 12 predicted proteins | sample 2277071 | NCBI WGS metagenome assembly SDBU01 (sample SAMN10397929, study PRJNA504765) | marine sediment metagenome | isolation source: marine sediment core GS08_GC12, 126 cmbsf | place: Arctic Ocean: Gakkel Ridge, Loki's castle | collected 2008 | reverse complement strand
GGCGCTCTTCGGCTGGCCGGAGTATATGAACGGGGTCTGGTATCTATCAATGTTGACTATCGGGGTAGGATTCCTGGCCGGCAGAGGCGGCGTGTACTTCATCGTCGGGGGTTTCGTCTGTTATTGGTTCCTGGCCCCGATCCTGGCCGCCCAAGGCCTGCTGCCGGATCAAGAGGCATTGGCTGCGGCCGGACAAACTCTGCCCAATTACATGCGGATACAACTATTCCGTCCGGTGGGGATCGGTATGTTGATCGGCGGCGCCCTGACCGGGATCGCCATTGCTCTGCCGTTAGTGGTGAGCGCGGTGCGCAGTATGCAGATGGCCTCCAAGACCAAGTCGGCAATTTCCCAGGACGAGATGCCCATCCGCATGTTATATATCGGTGTGGGGCTGGCGACGCTACTGCTGCTGGTCATCGCGGTCAACTCGGTGGAGGAGATGGGGCTGTTGCGGGGCGCGGCCATGGCATTGTTAGGAACCCTATGGATCTGGGTAGCCGGGGTAGTGCTGTCCGAGTGCATCGGACGGACGAATTGGTCACCACTGAGTGGAATGACCCTGATCGCCGTAACCATCCTGATCATCATCAGCAGTGGGCTGGGCGACCGGGCGGCCATCATTTCATCGGTGATGGTGGGCGCGGCGGCCTGTGTAGCCATGGCCCAGGCCACCGACCTGATGCTGGACTTGAAGACGGGATACCTGGTGGGGGCCATACCCCGTAAGCAACAGATCGCCCAATTCATGGGCACTTGGCTGGGCCCGATCCTGGTAATGGGACTCATATTTGTCCTGCACAAAGCATATACGCTGGGCTCGACCACCTTGCCAGCTCCCCAGGGACAAGCCTTGGCGTCCATGATCGGCGGGATTCTGGGGGACGATGTCCCGGTACAGAAATACATGGCCGGCGCGGGTATGGGGGCCCTGCTCAGCGCCAGCGGCATTGGAGGCCTGGGCATCCTGGTGGGGTTGGGATTTTACCTGCCCTTCAATATTGTGCTGACCTATACCATCGGTACCGTTACCAGGGTGCTGATCGATTGGAAAAAGGGCACCCAGTGGGCCGAGAACGTGGGTGTCCCCGTGGCCGCCGGATTGATTGTCGGCGAGGCCCTGATCGGGGTCAGTTACGCTATCTACTATGTGATTACCGGCATAATCAGCACCGGTTAAGGAGCAAAGACTATGAAGAAGATCGGTTACCTGTTAATTACGGTTGGTTTCCTGGGCGGCGCAATCCTTTCAGTTTCGGACGAATGGGTAATAGTTTCCTGGACCCGGTTTATATCGGCAATGCTGATTGGGGCCGGGGGAGTGCTGGCGGTCCGGCTGGCCACCATCCAGGCCTCAAGAACGGAAGGGGTGATGGAGGCCAACCTGCAAGGCGTGGTGTCAAGCCTGGAAAATGTGGTCCGGAATTTCGGCCTGCTAATCCAGGAGCAGGAATCGCTGAACGTATACGAATTCCGCCACCGGATCGACGCACTATTCCCAGCAGATTTGAGCGCATTTGCTGAATCCCGAGAAGTAATCGCCCAGATCCATGGGCTGCAGGCTTATGCGGACGTTATGAGCATTTTCGCCGCTGGAGAGCGATACCTGAACCGGGTCTGGTCGGCTTCTGCCGATGGCTACATCGACGAGGTCACCACCTACGTGGAAAAGGCCGCAACTCAATTCACCGAGGCCTATGCCAAATTGCAGGAATTGGGTGAGCCAGTGCGGGATTAATCGGCCCCACCACCGTCAGGGCGATTTTCTCAGGCTAACCCGTCGGGATAAGAAAAGGACGCGCCCGAAGACGCGTCCTTATTCTTAGAATGGGTATTTCGTTAAGTCGGGTAGATCGACCTTACCAGCGATAATCCCGTTTCCGAGGCCGGTCGTCGGCTTCGTTAACCCGCAGCATACGACCACCGACATCCTTGCCGTCGAGCTCGGCCCGGGCCTTCTCGGCCTTATCATCTTCCAACTCCACGAACCCGAAACCCCGAAAACGACCGGTGTCACGGTCATGGATCAGGTTCAGGGATTCTATCGGGCCGAAAGGCTCAAACATGGCCTTGACCTCTTCCTCGGTAGTGGTGAAGGGTATGTTACCCACGTATAATTTCTTCACGATTTTGATTCCTCTTTGCTACTGCCGGTCCCTGAGGCACGAGGCCTCACCGGGCTGATTGTAGGACCTGCGATTTCAACTTGCTCTAGACTCGCATCGATATCCATGATGGCGCGAATCGCGGGAGCACCCGGAGCTCACTACGGCGTGAATTTCTTTGTTAAAGGGAATAGAGCGGTGAGATTAGAACTACCAGCAATCTGATTCGAACAAAGCAAGACAACAAACATGAGCTGGGACAAACTTCCACCTGAATAAAACTGGAAGCAAGCATTATCTCCCATAAGTGAAGGACACTGTTTCTCCCAGGCTGGTTCAGATTCGATCCAGCAGGATCTCCTCCCTGGGTTGAGGTATCACCACCCGCTGCACCAACAGCCCTTTGGCTTTGATACGGTCCACCCCGGCCTGGGTGGCCGTTTCCACCGCCGCCACCTCGCCCGTGAGGGTCACATAAGCCTTGCCACCGATGGCCATGGCCAGGTGCAGCTGGATCAGGTCCACATCGGCGGCTTTTAAGGCGGCGTCGGCCGCTTCGATGCAGGAGGCCACTGAGAAGGTCTCCATGATCCCCAGGGCGCCGCGATTCTCGGGAGTGTTGGCGCCGGAGATGGCCGGGAGTATCCGCTTGTCGATATGGGGGATAACGAATTGGTCCACCACCGTGGGACCACCCTGGGCGACACCCGCCCCGACCGCCGCCTCCACCGCCGCCACCTCACCGGAAACGGCCACCATGAACTTACCGGGGCAGATCGAGCGGTTCATCAGCAGCTCCACCCGGGCGGCTTTGAGCATGACGTCGGCGGCCTGGAATCCCTTGGCGATGGAGGTGAGCTCCACCATCCCGATGGAAATGACACTCATGCGGTTGCCTCAATAGTTATTGCCCCATTTACTGCGGTGATCCGCCCATCGATACTGGCATGCACCCAGGCGCCCAGCCGGTCCTCATCCACCGTGGCTATCACGTCGCCGATCAGTACCTCATCACCCACCTGCACTACCGCCGAGGCCGGGGCCCCCAGGTGCTGGTCCAGCGGCAAAACCACCCGGTCCACCGTCATTTTATCGCGGACCAGGGGCGCGGCCCGGTCCCATTCCTCCAGTCCCAGGCGTCTTTTGAGCATGGTGGCAGGTACCTGCCGGTAGGGCCGCATAGGGTGAATGGGCTGAGTTAATTCGGATAGTTCCATAAGGCTCCAGCTACTGTTATTTCGAGATAATTCCCCCTTGGCCGAGCGGCATATATCCCGGGGGTTGAGCCCTTCCGGGCAGGCATACAGCGAACAGATGTTACACTCGCTGCACACCTGAGCCCAACGTCCCAGCTCCCGCGATTGGGGACCGGAGAACTCCAGGGCCCGCATCACCAGGTGGGGCTGCACCGGGTAACCCAGCAGGTAGCGGGGGCACAGCTCGGTGCACAGCGAACACTGGTCACAGGCGGACTTGCCCACCCGTTTATACTGTGCCTCCGACTCACTTTTGCGCCCTACCAGGTGATGGTCGGCCGGCAAAATAATCAGCCCTCCGCAGGTCTTGGTGATGGGAGTCTCCAGGTCAAGGCACACCCGGCCCATCATCGGCCCGCCGTCCACAATGGCGACCTCAGGTATGGTGGCCCCACCGCAAAACTCCAGCACCTGGCGATAGGAAGCACCGACGGGGGCCCAGAATGTACGGGGTTGAGCCACGGCCCCCACCACACTGATCAGCTTGCTCGTCACCGGCTCACCCTGGCCGGCACGGTACAGGTTCACCAAGGTCTCCACGTTGTTGACCACTACCCCTACCTCCAAAGGCAAGCCGCCGGTGGGGATCTGTCGGCCGGTGACATGATAGACCAGGTCCACTTCGTCCCCTGAGGGATAGACATCGTCCAGCTGGGCCACTTCGATACCGGTACCGGGGAGCGCCTCATTGACCGCCGCCAACGCCGCCCGGTTCTTGGCCTTAATGCCGATCACCGCCCGTTTAGCAGCGGTGGCCTTTTGCAGGGCCTGCAACCCCGCCACTACCTCGACGGCATAGTGCTCCATCAGGCGCTGGTCCTTGTACAGCAGCGGTTCGCACTCGGCGCCGTTGGCGATGACCGTGTCGACGGAACTTTCCAGTTTGCGATAGGTGGGGAAACCCGCGCCACCCGCGCCGACCACGCCGTTTTCACGGGCCAGGCGGATCAGGTCGGTGGGTGTGGCGGTTTCGGGCATGGGATTGAGTTTATGTTTAAATGATCAAATAGTTGTCGGCAGAGAACTCAGCCCTGACACTGCCCTGCCGATGGCGGAGGGGTGGGTGCTCACCACAGATTCGGCGTCTTGAAACCGAAATTGAGGTTGATGGCAATGCTGCTCGTATGCGCTTTGAATCCTAAGTTGAGCTCCAGCGCCGGCCTGATCAGGAGATACTTGCCCAGAGTATAATTATAGCCCAGACCGACGCGACCCACCAATCCTTCATAATAATTCGAAACATAACCCAAGCCGAGCTGCCAATACCGTGGTCTGAAACCGGGTTCGTAGACGGCCAATAGATTGAAAGCGTAATCACCGCCAAGTATATCCAAATAAATTTTTCCCCAGGATTCATTGCCGTAACCTATCTGGCCGCCCAAGCATAAACCCGGACCCATCTCCTCAAAACCGATCCCCAACCTTGGAAATACGTAAATATGCCCTTGGGCAGAAGACGCTACACTCTGGCTTGCCACGGGGATTGGCAGGCCGGCCGGCTCCACCGGTTGACCGGCGATGCTGCGGGCCACCACGCCCATGCCCTGGCTTAATAACTGGTCGATGGTCCCCTGGTGGTCGTAGCCGGCCACCTGCACGATGGCCCCGCTTTCTGCGTCGATCAGCCGCAGGATCACCGAATAGGTGTTCCCGATCTTGCTGACGCTGCCGGCCATCATCTGCTCCACGCCCAGCAGCTGTCCCACTTCCACCAGGCACTCCTCCGTTACGCAGCCGGTGAGCTGGAAGTTCTGCTCGGTCAGTATCTCTTCCATCTTGCCCCGCTCCAGGACCGTGAACAGACCGGTCTTAAACAGTTCGAAGGCCAAGCGGTCGGTAAGCACGCTGGCCTCAATATCGGAAACACCTTTGGCGTCTAATGGGATGATGGCCACGTTGGTCTGAGCACCGGCCAGGGAGGCCAGAACTGCTACCGAAAAGACGATGGACCGCAATTTAGGATGATTCACCTTATCGCCCCTTATGATGGTGGGTAGAAACACGATTCCATGAACTCCTGCCTACCCGAAGTGGATTTGTGGACACCCCGGAATGTAAGGTTGTTCGCCAGCGGGCGGAAAGGGGAAACGAACCGGTATGCTTTGATGGAGGTAATCCGTTCCAGGGCCGGCCGGTCCCGGTGGCCCCGCTCTCGATCGACCGACGGCGGCTATAAGATAATGCGTCTAAAGGAGGAGAGTATCAGGCCTGAAAACGGTGCACTTTGCGGACGAACATGCGGGTAGAGCCGTTGCCCTTATGGGTATTGAACCAGCGTTTCCAAATGAGCGCCTGGGCCCATAGATTGCCGGCCCGGGGAATGTGGTAGGGAGCCATACCGTACCAGATACGGCACAGGGCAATGCCCAATATATCATTATCGCGCAGCTGCGATTCCAGGCGATCCGTGTTTTCATGCAGGGAATTGATGGTGTATCCTAATACCGCCTCCAAGCTCTGCTTCAAATCGGCTTTACTGGGACGTTGCAGGTATCGGAACAGGATGTCCTTGGCGGTTTCCGGGTGGATCTGCCAATAACCCAGCTCCGGACCGTTATGCAGGGAGTAGCGGAAACGGTACATGCTCTCCACCGCCCCGGTGCGAAAGATCAGCTCCTCCGAGCCGGCGGTCCAGACATCCATTCCCTCCAGCACCAGCCGGACCAGCTGGCGTTTGTCCGGATAGTGGATACGGACCGGTGAATTTATCTGCGTACTGCTGCCTACCAGTACAGGTATACAAATCAAGATTAGGAATGCGTGTAAGTACTTCATTTTACCTTGGGGGAATTTTAGTTGAGAGAAACGGATGGCACTTGTGTGAGGCTGGCCAGCATGGTGTAGCCGGCCTGCCTCGGAGTCGAAGCCATGGTAAGCGCGGCTCCGGTCAGTGCACTGACGTCCCCCGGTCCGAGGACCGAGGTGGCCTCAGATAAAGGGCGATTTGGTGATATTGGTCGACTTAACATTATATCGATAGCCTGTGGGCCGTCGCACAATTAAGGGCAATTACTGTGCCAATACTGCCAAGGCGACATTTCGACAGGTGGATTTAGAGTCACGAATAAGGGCTCTTCCGGTAAATGGCACAGACCCATTTGTATTTTGCGCGGAACTTAGTACAAAATTGCCACCTATGCCGATTTTTTCGCAGAACCATCACCAGGACTGTATTTGGAGTGAAAATCTCAATTTCGGCTTAGGAGCTTGACATTTCTACCTGGATCGGCGCCATCAGCCGCCCTGGATGCTGTACCAAACCGGACGGGGTTCTTTATCGAAGCAGCAACGCTTTCATTTGCCGGATGATACCGGGGGCCTTCATGGTCACCAGGTAAATACCGCTGGGGAGGACCCGTCCAGTGGCGTCACAGCCGTCCCAGACTATCAGGTGGTATCCAGCCGGCAGCCGATCCTGGACCAATCGCCGGATTTCCCGTCCCCGCAGGTCGTATACCGCCAGACTCACAGCAGCTGCTTCAGGTAAGGCAAAAGGAATGGTAGTGGCCGGATTGAATGGATTGGGGTAGTTCTGGCCCAGGGCAAAATCCTGCGGGAGAGCTGCCTGCAGCTGTAATGCCAGGGTGGTTGCGTCCAAGATGAGTACGAACGGTCCCTCTCCGGCGTCGACGGACAAATCGCCATCCGTGGCCCGGATGGTCCAACTGCCCGACATACGTTGTTCCCCGGTTGCCAGTGCCGCCGCCGCCAGGTCGCTGTACAGCCGCATAAAACTTGTATCGCTGCCCGGTTCCACCGCCAGTACCCCGGCCAAGGCGGGGGTCACCCATAGGGAGTACTGGACACTATCCCCTTCTACATCCCGGGCAGGCTGCCAGGTGAATTGCAACGAGTCATCTATGTTGTCACTAGTAAACTCGATTTTGAACCCACTTACAGGTGCCAGGAGCATAAATGGTCCCGGCGGATCGTTCACCGGCAGGACCGTGAGTCGAACGGTGGCCCGCGTGGTATCCCCGCCGGTATCCACGGCTGTATAGGTAAAGCTATCAGGCCCGAAGTAATCAGCTAGCGGCGAGTAACTGACTGTCGTATCACCGGGCTGCCACGATACCGACCCGACCACCGGCGGCGAGACAGCGCTGATTCGTAGCGGATCACCCGGGGGATGCCGGTCGTTCAACAGCACTGCCAGAACCAGAGTGCTATCCTCAGGCGTGGCGGCAGTGTCATCTACGGCCGCGGGGGCATAGTCCAGGCGCACGGCGATGGCCGCCGAACCGGCGGGGGCCAGGGCGGTGATGGTGACCGAGTCGGCGGTAGTCTCTTCGGCAATAGTCAGATATACCGACAGCTGATCCCCCCAGGCACTGGTATCAGGTGGGTTCTCCACCTCCGCCGGCTGGTCCACGGTAACGGTGGTCACCTCGGCCAGGTTTTCACCATACAGGTTTACCAGTGTGCGGCGGCCACGCCAAATAGCCTCAGGCGAGACACCGGTGATCATGGGGACGGGTGTTTCCTCCAGGAGGAAATTGTATATCCGGCGCAGCAGCTTTTGCCTGGTCGAGGGTGAAGTCTCATCACCCAGGGCGGCCAGAGCGTAGGAGAACACGAAGCTCCGGCTGCCGTTTTCATTTTCATTGGCCTGTTGCACCGCCACCACACCGTAGCCACTCTCCTCGAAAGCCGCCAGGCCCGTCGCAGGGAAATACAGGTCGATATATTGGGGATCGGCCTGGATCGAGGAGGTGAACAGCAACCCCTCGGTTAGGGCGCCAACCTGCCCAACTAGACTATCCAGTGGGTTAAGGCGGCCATCGGCCACCGAATCGATACGCAGCATATTCCATAAAGAATCCTTGCCTTCCGCATCCAATCCGACCCGGGCCAGGGCATCGCCACCCTCCAGGTACAGGCGACCACCGCCTGCCAGGTAGGCCTGTACAACCGCGGCCAGATCACCAGTGAAAGGGGTGTTCTCCCACCCGGCGCCAGAATTGCCAAACGAAAGAAAGGCCGCGTCATACCCGGACAGATCGGTGGGCAGGACAGTACGGTAATCGACCTGGATGGAATCGCCGGCCTGGAGGAGATCGCGAATAAACCGGCCACTATAGTCGGCGGCGGTGGAATCCCCGTCCCACACCAGCACGCGCGGCCGCGACGGGAAGGTTGCGCCGGTAATGATCAGGGAAAATTGTTGCGAACCGTTGGTCAGGATACTTTTGTGATCGATGGTGATCAGGTAATCCCCAGCACTGGGAGCAGTTACCAGCACCTGTTCGATATTATCCCGGTCGTTGACCCCGGTTTCCGCTGCCTGCGTAGGATTAGCGTCATCCAACACCCAGGGGTACTCCACCTGCCCGGTAACCATGCTGGTCAGTGTGATATCAAGATCGTTCACCAACATAAGATCAAGCGGGTCGACTGCCGCCATAAGCACCGGTCCGGGCGGATCGGTCCAGGCCAGGGTGACACGCAACGGCGCCCATCCATCGCTGGAGACCGTGAGGGTGACCTGCCCACCATCAACCAATACCAGTTCCTGCAGCCGGTGGTTGTCCAGCGTGTCCAGGGAGATGACTTCCGCTGCCGCAGCGGTGTTCAGCAGGCCCCAGCCGAAGCGGTAGTCCGGCCCGGGAGTGTCACCGGCTTCATCGGCGGTGTGCACCACCAGGGCCCGCAGGGTAGCTGAGGTGGGTTGGTTACCTTCGTGGGTCGCGCGGTAGTGCTCCTGGAGCAAGGCCAGCGACCCGGTGACCACCGGGGCCGCCATGGATGTGCCACTGAGGAGGCCGTAAGCGTCATCGCTAGTTGCCAGGGAAGAGTATAAGGTGGTGCCGTTGGCCACCAGGTCCGGCTTGATACGCCCGTCATCAGTGGGGCCCCAGGAACTATAAGCGGTCATCAGTACATCGGCGGAGCCTTGGTAGCCACCCGGAATGTCCTCCACCGCGCCCACCACCAGCACATTCTTGGCACTGCCGGCGCCACCTGGTAGGCTGTCATAGTCTCCATCGGGTTCGCGCTCTGCCGCGACCAACACCCATCCCGCGCCGTTCCACACCCAGTACTCAGCCAGGCCGGGACCGTCATCGTCACGGTCGTTACCGGCTGAGGTGATAATGATGCAATCGGGCGCGGCGGCGGCGATCTGGTCCCAGTCGGCCGACTCCTGCATGTAGAAGCCGAATTTCCAGTCTTCGTTTGGGTCGATGAGGGGATCACCGAGCCAGGCCCAGAGTGTGTCGCCACGCCAGTCCCGCTCCCACCCGGCGGCGATGCTGTAGGAATGGTTGGAGAGCACCAGCCCCTCCGCTGCCGCGGCCGCCATTTCGGCGGCATCATCCTCCCAATCGTAGGAAATAATCTGGATGCCGCCAGCCATACCCCGGGCGGCCGTATCGACCCCTGTAGCAGCTATGATTCCAGCTACATGGGTGGCGTGATCGGTCACTGGGAAGGTGAAGTCCATTTGGGTGAGACGACCGCCAAACTCCTGGTGCAAGGCGAGTACCCTACCGCCGTCCCAAATTGCCACGGTCACACCGGCGCCGGTCAGGGCCAATCCCAGTTCACCGGCAGGCCATAGGCGATCGGTGCCGACAGTGCGGGCAGCGTTCAGGTTATCGGTGACATAATAGACCAGCTGGCGGCCCACCAGGTGCTGCAATTGGGCCACCCTACCGGACGAAAGCAACCGCAGTTCTAATTCCGCCGCCGACACCCGGGACCGTAGCTCCAACTGCTGCCGGGCACGTTGTTGATGGAGCCGGGCGGCCAGCGCTTGTAATTGTACGGTGTTTGGGGGAAACGTGGGTAGCCGACCGGCGGTAACTACCGACACCGCCGCCAGTAAGGCCATCATTCGGGCCAGCGCCAACCCTGGTCTCATTCGGATTCTCTACCTTGGTAATACGACTTGGGCTCAAGAAGTCGGACCGTGAACGGTCACCGGATATTAAGGGTCTGGTGGCAGGCGGGAAAGCTATTTTCCGGCGGGAGACCGGCCGGCGGTGGTCCACCAGTTGATTGGTAGACTAGCCCTGTTCCAGGGGAGGATTATTTGGAGGTCAGGGACCAGCTGCCGTCCCAGTCGGGACCGGGTGGGTGGGCCTTGAAATGTTTGCAACGCTCGATATAGACGCGGCTGGGAGTGCCGGGTCGCTTGGTAAACACTTCCTCCAGTGGCTCCGACTCCTCGAAGAGTTGACGGGCTTCATCCCATTTCTGCAGACGATAGGATACTATACCGTTCTGGAAGATCTCGCGCATCAGGTTCAGCTCGGGTGTCAATCCACCCTTCAGAGCCATGATCTCCACCGTCTCCACTGCCTCGGATTTGCCCATTACCTTGACCTTGTCGATATCCCGCCACTCGAAGGCCTCCGGACCGGCGTGGTGGAGGGTCTGGGTGGTGCATTGGATGTAGATCCCGTACTGCTTGGCGGAGGCTTCCAGCCGGGCGGCGGTGTTGACAATGTCGCCCATCATGGTGTAGTTCATTCTGGTTGTGGAACCCATGTTGCCGGTGACAAACTCGCCGGTATTGATTCCGATACGCATACGCATGTCATGTACCAGGATCGGCCATTTATCCCCTTCGCTCGACCATTTTTGGCGTAGATCGGCCAGTCTCTGCTGCATTACCAGGGCGGTACGAACGGCCCGGACGGCATGATCTTCCATAGGCAAGGGAGCGCCAAAAAAGGCCACGATGGCATCGCCTTCGTACTTGTCGAGGGTGCCGCCCTGCTCCAGCAGCACATCGGTCATGGCGGTGAGGTACTCGTTGAGCAAATCCACCAACTTGGTGGCTGTAAGTATCTCCGAGAATGAGGAAAACGACTGGATATCGGTGAAATAGGCCGTAAGCACCTTGGACTCGCCGCCCAGCTCCGGTTCGATCCCGGAAGTCACCAGCTGGTCGATCAATTCGGGTGACATGTAAGTACTGAAAGATTTTTTCAGGAAGCGCTTGTCCTTATCCAGGACCAGGAACTGGTAAAGGTTGACGCTGAGGAAGGTCCCGCCAATACTGACCAGCGGCCGGACTATCTCCAACACCACCAAACCGTCCAGGAACCGGATGTAGGCCAGCAGAATCCATAATCCGGCGGCCGCCAGGGTGACCAGCAAGGACCAGATGGTCCGGACCTGGACCAGGATAGCGCCTAAAATCCCGCCCAGCAGCATTACAAGTACCACCATCGTTGACTTGGCCACCGGCCGCACGAACTCATCCTTAATGAGACTCCAAATTACATTGGCGTGGATTTCCACCCCCGGGAAAGTTTCCTGCACCGACACCGACCGCAGGTCCATCAAACCCGGCAGGGTTGCTCCGATCAGCACCGTTTTGCTGGTGAAATATTCCGGGGGGAGCATCTCCAGCGCCACCCAGGAATAGGAATCGAAGTGGAAGGTGCGGTGAGTCCCGTAATAGTTCACCCATATGCGCCCCTGCTCATCAATTGGTATGGTGCGCACCACTTCACCGGCTCGATTTCGCATTCGAAGACGCCGTTCATCGAAGTCGTATTCCAATCCATCCAGCGGTACGTCCAGCAAGTCCATGACGGCTGCCATAGTCAGGCTGGGGTACACCTGCCCGGCGCTGGAAAAATAGACGGCGGTGGGCGCTCGGCGGATGATACCGTCCGAGTCCTGGGGAAAATTGGCGCTGCCGATACCAGCAGCTGCGTTGAGCAAGTCGATGAAAGTGATGTCGAAATAATCGCCTGAGGGGAACCGGGCGGCCGTCTCCGGCGGGACCTGCAAGGTCAACCGGGGGACATCCAGCAGTGTGGGGATCCGAATCAGCTGCCCCGCCTGGAGCGGGCCGTCCGCCGGGAGCAGATCGGCGTTGATCTGGCGCAGATAGTCGGCCGCCGCCGGATCGCCGAAATAGTTAATGGCTGTCTGTTCCAGCTGTTCCCCGGGGGCCAGCACATGCAGATGGACCCCTTCGGGGGGAGCGCTCATGGGATATTGGAAGTTGAGGCTGTCGGCTCGGGAGAAGGCCAGGGCGTGGTATACATTGCCAGCCCGGTAGGTGGCGGCCACGAACGCTGTGTCGTGGGTGGGGTCCGGTTCCGGATCGAAGAGGATATCGAACAGGATCGCCTTGGGCCGACCGGCGCTGATATAGTCGATTAGTGCGCCGTGCTGATCGTGAAACCAGCGGAAGTAGTTGCCCAGATCGCCGATACTTTCCTGGTTGATGTCGATGACGATCACCGAATCGATCGATTCATCACCGGTGCCGGCGGTGCGGGCCTTGAACCGGGCATCGTACGAGCGGTACTCGTAACCGTCCACCACCTTTTTCAGGAACAGCCAGTCGGCGGAGGTTATAAACCAAAGAAAAAGGGCTGAGACCAACCCCAGCCCGGCGCCGATGAGCGCTTTGTTCAACACAGCCCGCAGTTGAAACACTACCGCCCGGTTCCTTCGTGCGGGGACTATTCCCCTTGCTCCGTATCCAGGTCCTTGTTCCAGCGGACGAAGTCCAGACCGGCATCCGTGGCCTGGTCGAACTCGAACATATGATACTTGCCGTCCGCCCGCACGTTTATCTGCATACCCTCTACAATGGTGATCCAGTCCTCCAAAGACACTTCATAAGGCCCGGGTACCTGTGTGGGCGGCGCCACCTCCTGGGGCTGGATGAGACGTATCGGTCCCCCGCTATCGCCCTGCTGACCACCCTGTGACTGATCCACCGCCTGGGCCCAGTTGACGTCTACTTTACCTTCGTAGACCAGGACGGAGCTCTCCTCCTCGCCAGCCACCGCCCGGTACTTGGTGCCCCGGATGGCAGCGACCGCCGTGGGGGTTCGCACTGCTACGTTTTTGCTCTCACCGAAGGCCGCTTTGGCGGCGACCCACACCTGCCCGCGAGTGACGGTGGCGCCGAAGTCCTTTTTGAGCGCGGTAACCTTCGCTTCGGTGATCAGCACCTCCGATTTTTCCCCGATCCGGAACTTGCCGCCGCCGTTTAAGGTAATCTCGCAACGCGATTTCTCGGCCGTCTTGACTTTATCACCCACGAACATCTCGTGGTTCATGGCAGCCTTGGCCCAGTCGGGGGTCTTGGCCACCTGCACTTGAACGTCGCCCAGAGGGAAAGTCACCCGGCCGAACAGCTGTTTGTCCTGCGCCGACAGTCCGGTTGCGGCCAGCCCGCCCAACCAAACGACCAAGCCCGCTATCCAAGCCGATCGCGTGATGGCGGAAGGGACGAAAGAACCACCCTGGAGGAACGTCATGGTAAACTCCCTATAGCAGCGCCCCGGTCGGGGTCAAGTTTTGAAGTTGACTACCCTCAATCGAGGATGAACATTACCCGGCAGGCGGAAATGGCCTCGCCGAACCCGTCAAAGCCAGCCACCCGCTGAGCGTCGGCCAGGGCGATCACCACATCGGTCCCCATACCGCCGGATGTGCTCCGGCCTTTGATGGTCACCGGATTGCCGACCACTCGGGCATCAGCTGCGGCCGCGGCCGGATCCTTGTGATAGCCCACCACACCCTGGGCCACGGCGAAATCGCGGGGGTAGCTGCCGGGGCCATAGAGCACGGTGCCCTCGTCAGTCAACACCTGCGGGGACATGGAGGGTTTTAAGCCCAGTCCCCGGGCGTCGATGATCAGGCCCGTGATAGGCTGCCCCGGTAAAGCGGGCACCGCTGATGGAGTGGTCCCCTCGATTGGGGCGGTGGGTTGTCCCAGTGCCGGAGGTAAGGTGCTCTCTGCAATAGGCATCACCAGGTCCATGATGCCGCTCAGCGGCACCTCCATGGTGAGTTCCACCGACGAATCGCTCAGGTATCTGACATCGCCTACCTGCTGGGCGCCCCGGACCATGGCTTCCACCTTGCTGGTGATCACATCGCTCTCAACCATATTATTGCTCACCGTGGTCTCAGAGGTGATGCGTACATCCTTGACCGCCTCCACCAGGTTGCGCAGGGCGTCCATTTTGGCGGCCCGGATGGCGTTGGCCCGGGCGGCGCCCACGTTGGAGGCGTTAGTCGGGACCGCCCCGATGCCGGTACCCCGGATGATACGGGCCGAGTAATCCACCTGACTGTTATCCGTCTCCTCAGTAATCGCCCCGGGCGCAGAGCCCCATTGGCCCCATAGTACGGAACAACCGACTGTCAGGATGAGAATTGTAAGCATCTCTTTCGTGCGCTGCATAAGTTTTCTCCTCAAGTTGAAAGTTCGCCCGCTAAAAGGTAATCCGCAGTGAGTTCTGCATTTCACGGATGATCAGGAGCGCATCTGCGCCGCTCACCCGTTCGGCGGGATTAAAGCGTCCGGTCATCAGGTCGGCCTTCATGATCCCCCGCTCCGCGCACAACGCCATGGCGCTATAGGCAAAATGGCTGCTGGGTACGTCTGAGAAACGCGAAGGGGATTCACCGAAATAGCGGGTATCCAGGCTGGCGTCCTTGGTAGCGATGGCCAGGATGCGCAACACCGCCATGGCATAACCCACCCGGGTGACCATCTCGCCCGGCGCAAAATTGCCACTGGGGTCAACCTCGAATACACCCAGCTTGAGCACTTCCATGATCCAGGGTTCGGCCCAACTGCCCGCTACGTCCGCGGGTACCGCTGTCTGGCCGGCGGCGGCTACGGCTCCGGGGGCTTGGAACACCGCCGGGCCGGCCGGTTGGGCGGTCCGTTCCACGATCTTGGTCAGCTTCAACTCCTCGGCAAACAGCACTGCCAGGTCGGCCCGGGAAATTTCCGACTTCAGGGCGATCTTGCGACCGGCGTCAGTACCTGGGCGGGCCCGGACCACCTTCTGGGCAACCGCCCAGCGTTTATCGGCCCTTTCGGAATAGTCACCATTGAGCGCCACCACCTTACCGAATTGCCTTTCCGCCTGGCCGAAATTCATGGCAAAGAAGTTGGCCTCACCCAGGTAGAACTCGGCGGCTTCATGGCCCGCATCCAGCTTCAAGGCCTTTTCCAGCGATTTTTCCGCCTTGCCGAACCAGCCCCGGGCCGCCCGATTGACGATCCAGAAACGGGCCCGGTATACGTGAGCAAGCGGCTCCTTGCCGGCCAGGCTGACCCCCTTGTCCACCGAACGCTCACCTTCCTCGAATTTCCCCAAGTTGGCCTGTGTAAGGCCCAAGCCGCTCCAACCCAGGGCGAATTTTCGGTCCAGGTCCACGGCGCGCTGGAATGCCCCGACTGCGGTCTGATAGTCGCCGTTATCGAGATTTCTGACACCCAGGCGGTAGTGATATTCCGGGGTATCCAGGTCGGACTGTGAGGTGGCCTTGGGTGCACACCCAATTAAAACCAGGGAAAACACCAGCGAAAGGGGAAAGATCATTCTAACACGCATAACTAACACTCCTTCTTGAACAATTCCATGAATCGTACATCTCACAAGCGGTGAACATCAAAGATAGGTATGGGCCGTCCCAACTGCAAGCCCATTGGCCGCGGCCGGGGAGTACCATACCGGCCCATGACCGGCAGCGCTATTTTGATTGGGCCACCAGGTCGAAGCCGTTGGAGCTTTCTCCCTGGATATAGAGCACGAAACCGCCCATATCGTGGCCGTCCAGGACCATACCCAGGTCCTCATTGGAGCCGGTGAACTCCACCGCCAGGGTCGCCACCCCGGCCGCGAAACTGCGCTGGTCCACCGACCGGACCCCTTCGATTCCACCGTTCAGAAAGTCGAGCACCTGGCGGCGGGACTGATAGGTGAGACCGGAAATCTTCAGGCTCAGCACCCGGGCATTGGACTGTTCCAGGCTCCAGCGACGCACCGTTTCAGCCAGCAGATAATCGGCCAGCTCACCGGCAGCCTTCTTCAGGGCATCCACACCTGCCGTCGGTCCATCTATGTGGGTGGCTTTGCCATGAAAGGTTTCCTGGGCCATTATCTGGGCATTATCCGCCCGGACTACCTTGGCACTGATATTGGCCTGGCCCGACAGCCGGGCACCGAGCATGGGATGGGTTACCGCCTTAGCGCTGGCATTACCCATGATGATATACTCCGCCCCGAACTCGGCGGCCATCCCGGCGGCCTGGAGCGGATCACCCTGGATTTCCGCCAGGTTCACGTTCCGTTGCTTAAGCGCCTCAGTCTGGGCTGAACTGATGATGTCAAAGTCCTTTTCGCCCATAATCCGGCCGATTTCTGTTTCAGCAACTGTAGAACCTGTTTCATCACCATTCACCTCGCTCATCACTATCATGAACCTGGGGTGGCGAACCCAGGACAGTAAAAGATCGAGCGCCAGCTGGTCCTTCACCAATTCGTCCAGGATGGCCGTCACTTCGGCGCTGATCCGCACCGTCCACAGCCCGTCCGGTCCCTGGCTGGATGAAAGCTCCTCGTAGGTCTTGACGAAGCCGTTGGCTTTGCTCAGAATCTGGTCGCGTTTCACCTGGAAGTTCTTGACCATGGTCTCACTGGCCAACACTACTCCCACACCTTTCTCCACGGCATCCCGCTTGGCCCCGGAAAGGGCCGTATCGTGGGTCATACCCATCCCCTCGCCGATAACGGTTTCGGTCTGGGCCGTCAACCGGACCGGGCCGGCCAGCAGTGCCAGACCCATCAAGCCCGCGATGGTGTTAACGGAAATCTGGCGAATAATTGGTCTGAACGAGTACATCATTACCCCTAATAATGAGTCAATCGAGATTGGTGGCAGGTTGGCATCCCCTACCTGTCCACGCCGCAAACTAATAGCTGGCCGGGCTTCAAGCAACCCTAAAGCCGGACGGAGTGATGCAGATCACGTTTGCAGCCGCAGCAGGTTTACGGAACAAGACCCAGCACTTCCACCCCTTGCTTAAAGACGATATCCACGGGAATACCGGCAGTGGACAGGCGATCCAGGTCTTGCTGGAGGACCGTACCAATCCGGCCATACTGCTCTACGAAGGCGACTACCCCCGAATAGTCCCCGTCGCCCTGGTAGCGTAGAATCCGCTCCGAGAGGGCCGCCACGGCTGCCTTGACCTGGTCGCCGTTAATTCGATAGGCGCCGGTGGCGTCGTCCCGGCTGAAAGCGCCCTGCTCCTGGAAAAAATTGAAGCGAATGGTGTTGGCGATGCCGTGGGCACTGGCAGCGCCGAACCGGATTGATCGAAAAATAGAAGCCAGGAAAGTAACATAATTATCCATCAGGTCGCTATCGCCCAGCTCCCCCTGCCGATGGAGCTCGGTTATTATGTACAGCCCCAGCACATCCGCCTTGCCTTCCTCCAGAGCCGAGGCCCTATCCCTCAGGGCGGCCCGAACCGTTTCGCTGCCGTCGATGGTATTCTTGATCCCCAGGCCGTGGGCCACCTCGTGGAACATGGTGTTGGCGAAGAAAGCATCAAAAGCGATGTGGCTCCTCTGTTCCGGGTCGATCAGCACGGCACTGATCGGTTTCAATATCCGGTCGAATTTAGCCCGCATAGTGTTTTTCAGCTGCAACCGGCGGGTACCCTTTTCCAGCTGGACCTGCTCATCATTGGGCAGGTTGATGGCGAACGCCTTCGCGCCGGCATTACAGGCGCCGGCATAGTAGATGACATCGTAGGCGTTCAGATCGGAATCTGTACCGGGCTGCTCGCTCTTATACTCCGGCGGCACCGGCAGGCCCCGCTGCAACTCCGGAAGTAAGGCGGCGTATCGTACCAGCCGGGCGCTCCATTCCCGATCCTTTATCAGTACAAAGGCCTCACTGGACGCTTTGTAGCCGAACAGCTTATCCTCGTAGGTTTCGATGGGGCCGATGACAATGTCGATCAGGTTATTCTTCATGTCCATCCAGGCCAGGTCACTGGCCAGGTAATTGTCGGAGAGCAGCGCCTCCGCCCTGAGGGTCAGATAACGCTGAAAACCGGGGTCCTCCGCCAGCTGAGCCGCCTCCCGCAGTTTGGCCGCGGCCCGGCCATATTGCTCGGCAAAGGCTACGCTATAGGGCACGGCAATCAGCTCCCCTTCAGGGGTGCGGCGCAC
>SDBU01004037.1_pt1 | contig 18330 bp, 15 predicted proteins | sample 2277071 | NCBI WGS metagenome assembly SDBU01 (sample SAMN10397929, study PRJNA504765) | marine sediment metagenome | isolation source: marine sediment core GS08_GC12, 126 cmbsf | place: Arctic Ocean: Gakkel Ridge, Loki's castle | collected 2008 | reverse complement strand
GAGTACGGTTCGGATACCGAGAGAGTCAGAGCTGTGATTCTCTCTACCATATCACAGATTGACACCTTGCTCAGTGAACCGGAGCCCCAGGTTGAATTCATCAATATGAATGATTTTTCCCTTGATTTTGTGGCCAAAGCCTGGGTGGAAAAATACACGGGTGCCTATGCGGCAAAACTGAGGATGACAGATGAAATATACAAGGCCCTCGGTCAAGCCAACATAGGGATTCCTTTCCCCACTCGTACAGTCTATACAAAAAAAATGGATTGATTATAAAAGGCAGAAGATAAAGTTGGATAAGAAGCGGTTGGACGGTTGGAAAGAGATTTCCAATTATCTCGGTCGTGATGTGCGAACCTGCCAGAGATGGGAGGGGGAGCTGGAACTTCCCGTCTATCGTGTCAAGCAGGATTCCATCCGGTCAAAAGTATTCAGTTACACTACAGAGATCGATGAGTGGTTCAGTTTGACATTAAAAAACCACAATGATGTTAGAAAATGGAATGGAATTAAGAAATGGCTGGTGCCGGTACTGTTGATTCTAATTATGGTTTTTGTTTTTTTCGGATTTTTTTCCTTTGTCTTCAGCAGAAAAGATCATTCGGTGTCTTTCTCTGATGCTGGATCAAATCCTGTCCGCTGGGATATCAAGGGGAGTCAAATTGTTATATATGATGTTCAAGATCACTTCCTTTGGACAAAAAATATAAACAACTCTACTCCGCAGGAAAGTTATTACTTTATCGAACAAAGTTCCTCAGCGACTGTATTGTGGATAAATAAACAGAATAACAGGAACAAAATTATCCTCGAAGACATTGATAATGACAGTAAAAATGAGGTTCTCTGTTACTTTAATCATGAGGATCCCAAAGAAAGATGTATCACTCTCTTCGATAATAATGGTCAGGAAATTTGGACAAAATATTTGGAGTTCAGCCAGGAATATAGGGAAGGCCGGATCAATAACAACTTTCGAATTGTAATGCTGGCATTTGAGGATGTTGCCAATGACGACAGAAAAGAAATTCTGGTGTTATGGAACCACGGCCGCCAATTCCCAAGCGTTTTTCTCATATATGACCTTAATGGAGAAGAATTGTTCAAGTATATCCATACCGGACACCTGCAGTTTTTTGTCCTGAACTCGATCCAAGAGGAAAAGAGATTTATCTATCTTGGAGGGACGAACAATCTTCTGGATGATGACGCTGTATTGAGTGTTCTAGACTGCAAAGACTTAAGAAATGGATTGGGGCCTCCTTATGACGCTCCAATTGATCTGAGTGAACAAGAATCGATCAGAAAGTATATTCCTGTGGAACCGGAGAAAGCTTCTCAACGAGTTTACATCCGTTTCAAGCATAATGAGATCAGCCGGATGAACGAAGTTGAATGGTTGAACGTTCTGGAAGTCAGAGCTGGAGAGAGTGAGGTCTTTGTTCATGTCAACTGTGGTCGGGGCTCCATCTATCCTCTTTATTTTGTCTTTGATTCAAATTTCAAGCTCAAATATGTCGGCTGCGGCACCGATTTTAAAAGACACTACAAAAGTATTTATGAAGAGGGGAAAGTTGAGTTGGAACTCGAAGATTTTCTTAAAAAATGTGAAGAGGATGTGTTGTTCTGGGATGGCACAAGCTGGATTTCTCCTTCCAGAGAATAGCCTGATGGATGGCATCCATAATTTGCTGTTGACTAAATAATCCAATTATTTTTTAATGGAGTCAATTCAGAAAAGAGAGGAATCATCATGCTCAACCGTGCTAAGAATATTATTTGTGAGGTCAAGGATTTCCCCAAACCCGGAATTGGTTTCAAGGATATCACTCCACTGGTGGAAGATGCGGCCTGCTTCCGATTTGTGATAGATCGTTTAGTCGAATGGGCGAAGGACAAGGAGGTTGAGGTTGTTGCTGGAATTGAATCCCGCGGATTTCTTTTTTCAGCTCCGGTTTCTTACCAGCTAGGTCTTGGCTCGGTTTTGATCAGAAAAAAAGGAAAACTGCCGAGAAAAACTGTTTCCGTAAAAGCTCCCAACGAGTATGCCGTGGAATACTTTGAAATGCATGAGGACAGTGTCCGCAAAGGGCAAAAGGTGATCATCATCGATGATCTGATTGCAACAGGATCTTCAACCATCAGTGCCATAGATCTTGTGAATAAATTAGAAGGAGATGTAGTGGGATTTGCGGCTGTAGTGGAACTGTGCTTTCTAGGGGGGATAGACAACATCAAAAAAGCTCATCCTGAAGTGGATATTTTTTCTCTGATTCAATTTGAAGATTAGGTTGCACGGGGATGGACTTTCTAAACCGCAATTTTAAGCTCAAGGACAACCGCTCTCTTAAATTCTGTTCTTGCGTCTTTTTTTTGTTATTTCTTTGCAGTAAAGCTGTCGTTTTTCCGTTTTCTGCTTTTGATTACGGCCCAGCCGAGGCCAGGTGGGTGAGAAAGACCATTGAAAAAATGTCCCTGGAAGAAAAAATCGGCCAGATGCTCTGTATGGGTTTTTACGGAGATTTTATCAACAGGACCTCAGAGACCTGGATAAAATACAGGCACTGGGTAGAGGAGCTTAAGATTGGGGGATTGGCCATCTAAAGAGGTGATGTGTATGAAACGGCCCGAATGATGAACACGAATTAGTGATATCGGCTCTCGTCGATGCCGTTAAAAAAGGCCAGATTGGGACTTCATAAAGATCGATATGTGGATGTCACTATTCTGGATCAGGTCCTGGCCTCAGAAACACATCTTCGATGGGCCGATTTGGTGCTGGAGAAATCGATATTAGCGGCAGACTTCCGGTGTCCATACCCGGATGTTTCCCAGTAGGACAAGGGGTAAAACGCAGCAAAAAGGCGGGCATTCGCTAAACAGTCAAAAAAAATAGTAAATAAAAATAAACGACTTTTAGGATTTTGTCGTTTATATTAAAGAGAGTCGAAACATTTTTAAGATAAATTTGGCCATCGAGGAGTGGTAGAATGATTTTTCCGAAGAAAGTTCTTATTCTTTTTTTTGTTGTGGTTTTGGCTGGATTTCTGATCTATTTTTTGGTTGTGAAGCAGGGCCTTTTCTCTTCTGAGGAAGAGACAACAGAAAGCGTTTCGGAGAAGGTCGTTCAAGCGACAGAAACTCCACTTCCCGTAAAAGTGAAAACAATAAAGCTTGGAGAGCTTGTCCTCAGACTAAGATCTCCGGGAGAGGCCGTGACCGATCGAATAACCATTATAAAAACCGGAGTCAGTGGGAAAATTGGAGCGTTGCATGTCAAGGAAGGCCGGTCAGTTCAGAAAGGAGAGCTGTTGGTTGAGTTGGACAACAGGGAATTCCAACTGGAAGTCGAGAGGGCTGAGGCTTCGAGGTTGAAAATTCTATCGGAGCTCATACTTGATAACCAGTTTGCCGAGAAAAATACCCCTGAGAATGCCTCATTTAATAAGAAAATTGAAGATGAAAAAAAGATATACGAAAGAGTTTCTCAACAGTATCAGCAGGGCCTTGTTACCGAAGAAGAATTTGAAAGCGCTTCCAAGAAGTTTGAGAAAGTGATGATTGAATCCGGGAATAAAAAAGACGATATCATTGCAGCTACTAAAGGGTTGACACAGCAGGAGATCAACGTCAAGAAGGCCAGGTTGAATTTAGAAAAAACCAGGATCACGGCTCCATTTTCCGGAATTATAACGGATATCAAAGTTTCAGAACAGCAGCAGGTGCCAGCGGCTGCTGAGCTTTTTACGCTTGTCAATACAGAACGTATTACTGTTCATGCCCAAGTGTTGGAGAGTGAAATCGGGATTATGAGGGCAGGACGGGAAGTGGATTTATTTTTTAGTGCTTTTCCGGATGAAGTGATCAAAGGCAAGGTGAAAGTGGTCAGTCCAATTGTCAATAGTGAAGATAAAACATGTAAAGTCATTATTTCAATTGAAAATTCCGGCGTTGTTCTTAAACCGGGAATGCATGCTGAAGTAGAGATAGAGGCCGAAATTTTCAAGGATAGACTTCTAGTCCCTCAGGAAGCGATTGTTGTCAGGAGTGGAAAAAAAATGGTTTTTGTTGTTGAAGGGGGTAGGGCGAAGAGAAGATTTATCGAAACCGGAAGGGAAAACGAGTATTATGCCGAGGTACTTGAAAGCAGTGATTTCGATTCAGGTTTAAGAGAGGGTGAAATTGTTATAGTGGAAGGGCATTTCACTCTTGCTCAAAACGCTCGAGTGAGAATTTTGGAGGACTAAAAACTAGAGACTAGAGAAAAGAGTAGTTCAGGTTACTTATACTCTTCGGCAAGTCTGCCAGCGACCATATACTCCTTCTTGGACATTTCTTGAATCCAAACCCGGATGGTTGGGAGTGGAGAACCAATGGATTCGTGGACTGCGTCCGTGATGGCTGTGAGGAGAGCATTTTTTTGTTCATCCGACCGTCCTTCAAGCATATGAATTTCAATTAATGGCATACTAAACTCCTTTTTCGTGAATAATTCAGGGTTGTAATATTCATGCATATTCTAGCAAAAAAAATCATAATATGTTCAATCTTTTTTTTTGAGAACAAATTATGATGGTCCGGCACTCTAATATTTCCACAGAAGAGAGCGTCTTCCTTTTTCCTATTTTAAGGTAAACGTGACAGTGACAGTGAAAACAACTCCTCTTGGACGACCGTTAATGACCCTGGGTTCGTACACCCACTGTCGTACGGCATCTATGGCTGCCTGATCGAGAAGAGGAATCGATTTTAAAACGTTGACCCGCTGAACCCTACCGTATATATCGGTTGTTGCATCGATGATAACCACCCCATCGATTCTTGCCTGCCGGGCGAGCTCAGGGTAGATAGGATTGACACTGTAGATGAGTTTAGGGGGCTTGGTTTTTCCGGAGATCCTTATAGGTGCATCCATCTCACCGACAACTCCACCCAAGACTCCTCCGACAACTCCGCCGAGAACTCCACCAATGACTCCACCTTCGACTCCACCTTCCACTCCGCCTTCGACGCCGATATCGATGAGTTCTTCTTCGGCGATTTCGTCTGGGATAATGACTGGAGCAACGAGCTGCCCCGGAGTGATATTGGTTCGAGATTGGACAGGTTTAATGCGTGTTCGGGCGCGTTTGGCCCTGCTCTTTTTTGCGGGGGGAGGAGGTGGCGGTGGGGGAGGAGGTGGTGGCGCGAGAAAGGCGCTGTAAATTTCAATCTGGGGAAGATTGCTGGAATTTATAAGTGGAAGGACAACCATAGCCGCAACAAGTGAAGCGTGCAGCAGAATAGCGAAAGGAAGAGCGAAGGCTTTCCGGCCGCGTCCTATATCGGTTCTAAATAAAGAATCATTAAACATGTTGGCCTCCTTTTTTTGATTAACTCTTCCACTTTGGGTTTAAGAGTCTTGCTGTCTTTCACGTTTAATGCAAAAGATCTAAAGAGCTTTATGGCAGGCATCGACGTATCCAGTCAAACTGATATATTATTATACCATAAAATATTACGTGCGGGTTCCCTCATATGTTTATTTGTGCTGAATAAGCGGAAGTCCTCCATGAAACGTATTAAGAACCAAGTGCACTTTGAAGATAAGCCGGATTTTGCTTTGAAGACTCTTGTGATAGATAAAAATTAGCTTTTTAAGCAAAAAATAACGATTTTTTACAGAAATATGAAAATATTGGAAACTTTTTTACGTCAAATTTAGTAGAATAGGGTAAATCTATTAAATGGTAAAAATATTATAATGCCATGAAAATAACAAAACTTTTTGTCAAAAGGCCTGTCACGACGTTTATGATTTTCCTTGCCATTGTTCTTCTGGGATTTGTCTCGTTCCGGGAATTGAGTGTTGACCTGCTTCCCAATATCAGTTATCCAAGACTTTCCGTTGTCACCCAGTACTCGGGGGTAGCTCCCGAGGAAATCGAGACTATTATCACCAGACGTTTGGAGGCTGCTGTCTCCAGAATTCCAGGATTGCGGAGGGTGGAATCTGTTTCCAAAGAAGGTGTGTCCTATATGAAACTAGAGTTCTCCTGGGGGACTGATATGGATTTTGCGATGCTTCATACCCGGGAGAAGCTGGACAGTGTTGGGCTGCCGGAAGATGTCGAAGATCCGACAATTATTCCATTGGATCCACAGAGTAAACCGATTATGGTGCTGTCCATCTCGGGAGAGGGCTCACTCTTGGAGATTAAGGAGTTTGCCGAAGAGCTCATAAAACCACGGATGGAACAGATCGAAGGGATAGGTTCGGCCGAAATTGCTGGAGGTGTTGAGAGGGAGATTCAGATTGAGGTCAATCCTCAGCTTCTGGCTCTTTACGGTCTCACCATCCAGCAGATTTCTGGGAGGATTGATGCCTTCAACCGGAACCTTCAGGGAGGAACCATAAAAAAAGGCCGTTTCAAGTATGCACTCCGGGTTGTCGGCGAATATGAGACGGTGAGCGAGATCGGGGAAATCAGCCTAAAGACAACGCAGGAGAGAGGTGTTATCCGTCTCAAAGATGTGGCCCAGATCATAGACACCATTAAAGAAAGAGAGGGTATCACCCGGCTCAATGGGGCTGAGAGTATAGGTATTCTTGTAAGAAAAGCGTCCGGTGGAAATACCGTCAAAGTCACACAATTGGCTAGAGAAGTGCTGGATGAAATCCATGAAGAGTATCCTGAGATTGATGTGATGATCGTTTCTGAACAGGCCAAATATATCGAAAATGCCATATCGTCGGTGTTTAAATCCATCCTTTACGGAGGAATCCTGGCGTTTTTTGTGCTCTTCATCTTTCTCCAGGATTTTAAAACACCTATGATCATCGCGACTGTTATTCCCATTTCCATCATTTCCACGTTTAACCTTCTCTTTTTTCTCGATATTTCTCTGAATATAATGTCTCTGGGAGGATTGGCTCTAGGGGTGGGGATGCTTGTGGACAATTCGATCGTGGTCTCGGAGAGTATCTTTAGGCACAGAGAGTTAGGGAAGAGTCTTCAAGAAGCGGCCTTGGTCGGGACCAACGAAGTAGGCATGGCTGTTACGGCATCAACGTTGACGACTATTTCGGTCTTTCTTCCTGTCATCTATGTCCATGGTGTGGCCGGTCAGCTGTTTAAGGACCAATCGCTCACTGTAGCTTTTGCCATGCTGTCATCACTCCTAGTGTCACTGACTCTCCTCCCCGTTTTGGCCTCGCGAAAATTTGGATTTTCAAAAACAAGAGAGGATAAGGAGCCGAAAACTGAAACAGTACATCTTGAAGAGAATACAAAAAAATCAAAATGGCGGGTTTTGGCCTATCCCTATCTGGGACTGCGTTTTTTGATAGTATGGATTTTTAAAATCATATCCTTAGTTCTGAATTTTATTTTCAATTTTTTGGCTCAGCTGTTTCTGCTGATCGGGCATTATCTATCCTTACCCGTGAAACCGGTTATCCGGTTGATATTTAGGAGCTATAATTCTTTTTATGACTTATTTTCCGCCAGGTATCACCGGATTCTGATATGGAGTTTAGATAACAAAGGGAAAGTGATAACCGTATCTTTGCTGTTTTTAATGCTGACCTTTTTTATGGCTACAAAAATCCCAAGAGAGCTGATGCCAAAGCCCGATGCATTTTCCTTTGAAATCAACATGAAGACACCCGTGGAATATTCCCTGGAGCAGACTTCCGAAATTGTTGAGGAACTGGAAATCTGGATGAAAAATAATGAAACAATCTATGCCACCTTTTCTCAGATTGGCATTGTCAGCGGCATGGAGGGCCTGAATCCCGATATTTCACTGAATTCGGTCAAAATCTATGTAGAATTATTTAGTGCAAAAGAGATTGATAATGTACTCGAAGAGCTCCGGATACGGCTGGATAGGTATCCGCGATTAAACTATTCTATTGTGAAAGAACAGTCCACGATTTCTCAGCTTCTGGCGTTTTCTTCGGCGGAGGTCGGGCTTAAAATCAAAGGGGATGATCTCTTTCGTTTGACCGAACTGGCTGATGAATTGGTTACAAAATTGAGCCAGGTTCCCGAGTTAACGGATATCAATACCTCTGTTGGAGAAGGCAAACCTGAATTTTTGATCAAAATAAAAAAAGAGGCCCTTGAGAAATTTGATATTTCCCCTTCTGAGATCGGAACGTTTCTCGTCAATGCGGTGAGAGGAAATAAGGCTACGGATTTTAAGGAACTCGAGAAGAAATATGATGTTCTCGTTCGCCTTGAAAAGCAGTCGCGAGAAAACATTGAAACACTCCTGGACGAACAGCTGCCCCACCAGGGCACATTAATCCCTCTGCGAGAACTCGTTGAGTATGAAATTGCAAAAGGGCCCAATGAAATCAGGAGGGAGAACCAGCAGAGGGAGGTTGTGGTGACGGCCAATCTCAAGGGTGCCAAAATCAGCCAGGTCGTACCCAAGATTAAAGAAAAGGTTGCGGAACTGGAGCTGCCTCCAAACTACAGGGTCGAGTTTTCCGGGGAGCAGGAAGAGATGACAAAATCTTTTCGCAGCTTGATCTTTGCCTTCAGTCTTGCTGTCCTGCTTGTGTATATGATCATGGCGGCTCAATTTGAGTCGCTGCGTCATCCCTTACTCATTCTTTTTACACTGCCTATGGGATTAATCGGTGCCGTATGGGCTCTGCTTATAACCGGGCAGACATTAAATGTCATTTCTATCATAGGCATGGTGGTTTTAGCGGGGATTGTGGTCAATGATGCCATCGTAAAGGTTGACTATACCAATCAGTTGAGAAAAAGAGGATTGGCTGTTCGGGAGGCCATCATGGAGGCCAGCCGTGTCCGTCTGAGGCCTATTCTTATGACAACAGTCACAACGGCCCTGGGACTTTTTCCCATGTCCCTGGGTTTAGGGAAAGGCGCAGAGCTCCAGCAGCCTTTGGCTATCTCCGTAATCGGAGGTTTGATGCTCTCCACATTTTTAACGCTTATCCTCATTCCTCTGGCGTATGAGATGGCTGAAAAAAGGACATCATGAGGCTTTTTGTTGAAAGGCCGATCGCAACGGCCATGGTTTTTTTGGTTTTAATGGTACTGGGCGTCTTCTCGTTTTTTAATATCCCCATCGAAATGGCCCAGAGTCAGGACTTTCCTCAGCTCAACATTAACACATCTTGGTATGGCGTGGCTCCTGAAATCATGCAGACGGAGGTCACTGCACCTCTGGAAGAGAAAGTAGCGACTGTAAAAGATGTCCGCAAGATCACCTCATCTTCAAGTATAGGAAATTCTCGGATTACCCTGGAGTTTGACAAGAAAACGAACATGGAATTTGTACGGCTTGCTCTCCGGGAAAAAATATCGGAAGTCAGAGAAAATTTGCCCTACGATGTCATCCCGAGAATTAGATTCTTTGTTCCAGAAGATTTCCGCGTTAATCCTTTCCTCCAGTACACCATCTCAGGAGATTACACTCTGCATAAGCTCAGAGAACTTGTCAAAGACAAGATAGAAATTGGAATAGGCTCCATAAAGGGGCTTGCGAGTATCGAAGTGACAGGTGGTGCCGATCCCGAGATACAAATTCTTCTGGATGAGAATAAACTCAAAGCCCTCAGTATTCATCCCTACACGATCAGCAATGCACTCCGCCAGAGGCTCCGCACATATCCTGCCGGGACAGTGACAAAAGGGAGCCAGGAGTTCATTTTTAAGATCAGTGATCCTGTGGGAGGGATCAGAGAGCTGGGGGATATTGTTGTGGCTCGTTCCGGAATCAATCCGGTTAAATTAAAGGATGTTGCAGAAATTCTTCCTTCCTTTAAAGATATCTACAGCATAAATCGGATCAATGGGCAACCGACAATCCGGATGACGATCACAAAGGAAAAAGGGATGAGTACCTTGAAGGTGGCCCGGACCGCCAAAAAGAAACTGGAAGTGATTCAGAAGGATCTGCCCCCTGACCTTATTTTCCGCGTGGTGGATGATGAGAGCAAAGAGATTCAGGAAAATCTGAACGAGATCTATCTGCTTGTAGGGATCATCACTATTGTGATTTTTATCCTGGTTTTTATAGTTTTGAGGAGTTTCCAGCCATCACTTCTCATTTTGTCGTCAATTGTATTTTCAGTCTTGATAACTTTTAACTTGATCTATCTTTTTAAAGTATCCATTAACATTTTGACTTTGGGTGGACTGGCGCTCGGATTTGGCCTTTTTGTGGACAATTCGATTGTGGTGTTCGAGAATATTCTTCGGTTGAGGGAAAGGGGGATTCCTCCTATTCAAGCCGCCATCCAGGGTTCAAAGGAGGTTTTTCTTCCGGTTTTAGCGGCGACATTGACGACTATGAGTGTCTTTTTCTCTTTTGCGTATTTTCAGGGACGGTTAAAAATATATTATCTCCCATTGGCTATTGTGATCACATCCGCATTGGCGGCTTCTCTTCTCGTCTCTTTTTCGCTGATACCGGCCATGAGCCCAAAACTCATTAAAAAGAGAAGAAAAAAAATAGAAAAGCCACCCCGGGACACATATGAGAAAGTGTTGAAGTTTTTTATACGCCATCCTCTGGAAGTGGTCCTTGTTGTGGGGCTGATCTTTTTTGGCGCCTACAAGTGGTTTAAATCCGAAGTCACCATAGGACCGTTCTTCTCCTCCGGTTTGCGGCAGGAACTGAGTGTCCGCATTGGGATGCCGGCCGGTACTCCAATCGAACGGACGGATGAAGTGACCCAGAAATTCGAAAAAAAAGTTTTGGATGGCACCTATGAAAAAGAGATGAATACGTCCATAATGTCCGATCGGGCATACCTGCGGATTAAATTTCCCCCCGAAATTGAGTATTCTTATCGACCGTACCTTCTTAAAGAAGAATTGATCCAGCTGGCTACCAATTTTGCAGGCATCAACATTTCTATCTCTGGCTTCGATCCTCAAGGCTACTATTCCCGTGTGTCCAGTGGTCCCTATCTCGGTTCCAGTATCAAATTTTATGGTTACAATCTGAAAAAACTGAAAGAAATTACATCCAATCTAGACAGGGACCTTAAAAGAAATCCCCGTATAAAAGAATCCCGGATTACATCCAGCCGCTATTCATGGGGAAACCTGGATTCTTTCGAGTATGTGCTCAAGCTCGATCGTGAAGCGATGAGACAATACAATCTGGATCCGTCTTTCCTCTATTACCACATCGGCACTCTTATTGCGGGGAGGGCGTTTTCCGTAATGAGAACAAAAATTGGAGGGAAGGAAATCGATCTCTCCATCAAATTTCCCGAATCGGCGTGGATAGACATGAAGAATCTTCAGGATTCTCTCATCCAAACACAGGGCGGAGAATATGTCCGTCTGGGAGAGATTTCATCGATTACTGAAAATCCTATTGCCAGTTCCATAGACAGAGAGAATCAGCAGTTTCAACAAACGCTGATGTGGGAGTTTAGAGGGCCTTACAAAGCTGCGGATAGATATAAACAGACTGTCTTTGACAAACTCCAGCTGCCTCCGGGTTTTTCCGCCAAAATTGACGATGATTTCTTTATGACAGAAGAAGAGAAAAGTCAGCTCACATTTTCGATGATATTCGCTCTTGTTATTATCTTTATGATCCTCGCTTCCCTTTACGAATCTATCATCCAGCCTTTTTTCATTTTGCTGGCTGTGCCGCTCGCTCTGATCGGGGTTTTTATTGCCTTTGTACTGGCCGATTTTCCCTTTGATTCTTCTGCCTACATCGGCGTCATCTTACTCGGGGGAATTGTCGTCAACAACTCTATTCTTCTTGTGGACCATATCAACCTCAAGAGAAAAAAGGGGCTGCCCCTTCTGGACGCTGTCTTAAAAGGTTCCCGGGAAAGAATTCGGCCCATATTTCTCACAACAAGTACGACTGTCCTGGGAATGCTTCCTTTAGTTTTGATTCAAATAGAAACCGGACGCAGACGGATTTGGTCATCGTTGGCTCTTTCGGCCGTAGGTGGTTTGATCAGCTCGACCATTTTCATCCTTATCATCATCCCAATATTCTATTATTACGGAGACAACATCCAATCACGGGTAAAAGAAAAGATGTCTGTTCTAGTAAAAGCCTGGAAAAGCTTCTGAGGATTAGGGTATGGATAGCTATTCCATTTCTGAATTAAGGGATAAGATCCGGAATTATCAAAAAAAGGACCTCATTCAGCGTCCCACGCCCTTTTATAAATTGGAGAATCTGAGTCGGATTCTCGGGGGTCCTCAGATTTATATCAAACGCGACGATCTCACCGGTCTGGCATTTGGAGGGAATAAGTCGCGCAAACTGGAATATATCATGCAGGACATTTTGGATAAAGGTGCCGATGTTGTGGTCACCTGGGCGGCACTCCAGTCCAACTGGTGTCTCCAGATGGCCGCTGCAGCCAAGAAGTATGGGATTAAACCAATCCTTGTTTTGTTTAAAACATATGATCTTCCTGAAGAATACGACGGAAATCTGCTTATGGATTATCTCTTGGGAGCGGATATAAGGATAAGAAATGCAGGTAAGGGTCAAATCATAAGGGAGGAGGAGGCTGAAGAGCTTCTCGCGGATGTACTCAGTGAAGTCAAACAGCAGGGACTCAAACCATACTTTGCTCCGATTGGCGGATCGATGGTGGGAGGCTCCATGGACATTCCCTTAGGTGCAATCGGTTATGTCGATGCCTATGTGGAGATGATCGAGCAGGCCTCAGAGTTAGGTGTTGAAGTCAATTGTGTGCTTCATGCGAGTGGTTCCGGAGGGACACAGGCAGGGCTTACTGTGGGAGCGGTGGCCCTGGGAAAAAAAGTGAGAGTGATAGGCATCAGTGTGTCCGAAGAAAAAAAATCATACTGTGAAAGAGTTTGGAAAATATATAGGGATACTGTTGAGGCTTTACATTTAGATGTTCAAGCAAAACTCAATGATGTTATTGTGCATGATGAATACCTGAAAGAGGGCTACGGCATTATTAACAAGGATGTCTCTGAAGCCATACGAATAACCGCCGAAAATGAAGGGATTTTCCTCGATCCCGTCTATACAGGCAAGGCCATGGTTGGTTTAATTGATTTGGTAAAAAAAGGGATTTTCAAAAAAGAAGAGAATGTCGTTTTCTTTCATACGGGAGGAACGGCTGCCCTTTTTCCAAACAAACACAACCTGATTCGGCTGGCGCGATCGTATTCAAAAAATTTTGTCGACCAAAGGAAAAGATCATGAATTGGGAAAGACCGAATTTTAAGAATATATTAGAGGCAAGGCAGGTCATTAAAGACTATATGCCACGAACTCCTATTTATTCTTATCCTTATTTAAATCAGCTGTTGGGGACTAAAGTTTTTATCAAACACGAAAATCATACGCCAACAGGTGTCTTTAAGGCCAGGGGGGCGCTCTATCTTTTTTCTCGGATGGAAGCTCGGCAGAAAGATAAAGGCGTCGTGACCGCATCGACAGGAAATCATGCCCAATCTATAGCCTATGCAGGCCACCTCTTTGACATTCCTGTGACAATCGTTATGCCTGAGAAGGCCAATCCAACCAAAGTCAAAGCAATAAAAAGTTGGGGAGCTAAAATTATTTTTTCTGGCAAGATTTTTGATGAGTCTAAGGAATATGCCGAACAGCTAGCTGGAGAAAGGAGAGCGAGGTTTGTCCATCCGGCCAACGAGCCGGATCTGATTGCAGGTGTGGGAACATATGCTCTAGAGATATTTGAAGATGTCCCTTCTGTAGATGTGATTATAGTTCCCGTAGGTGGGGGGAGTGGTGCTTCTGGCTGCTGTTTGGTCAAAGAAGCCGTCAATCCGCATGTTCGTGTGATAGGGGTCCAGGCAGAGCAGGCTCCTGCAGCTTGTCTTTCCTGGAAAAACAAAAAAATTGTGACAGCCAAAATGGAAACAAAAGCCGAAGGTCTAGCGACACAGATTGGATATGAACTCACGCAGGACATCCTTCAAGATTTCCTGGCTGATTTTGTTCTTGTCTCGGAAAAAGAGATGCAGGACGCTATCCTTCTGATTATGGAAGTCATACGAAATATGGCTGAAGAAGCGGGCGCGGCCTCCACGGCCGCTGCCATGAAATTAAAGGATCAACTGAAAGGACAGACCGTTGTGATTGTTTTAACTGGGGGAAATTGTTCTCTCGACCGTCTCCGCACTATCCTGTAAAATAGATTGGGGTCAGGCTTTGAATAAATGGGGACTGTCCCCATTTATTCATTAGGGACTGTCCCCATTTATTCAAAGCCTGACCCCAAATTTTTATCTAGTGGTTTTCTTGAGGTACTTCAGGAATTCAGTGTCGGTTGACAGAAGAAGGATGGTATTATTATCCATGATGATTCTGTATGTTTCCAAGGTCTGCATGAACTGGTAGAATTCCGGATCCAGGTTATAGGCATCGGCATAAATTCTGGTCGCCTGGGCGTCAGCCTTTCCCTTGATTTCCTGAGCGGTCTTGTAAGCTCCGGACTGGATTCTCTTTAGTTCTCGCTCTTTTTCACCGCGAATTTCGGCGCTTCTCCCGTCTCCTTCCGAGCGGTATTTTGCGGCGATCCTTTGGCGTTCGGCGATCATACGGCCAAAGACTTCCTGGCGGACTTCCTCAATATAATTGATGCGTTTGATCCGAACATCCTTGAGTTCAATCCCGATAGCCGGAGTGATTATTGAAGCGGCTGTCAATATGATTTCAGTGATTTTATCTCGTCCTGTTTTAATGGTAATGACTTCCTCTCTCTCGGTTAGGACACCTGCCTCTTCCGTCTCTTCGAACTTTCGATTCGTGGAACGAACAAGCTCTTCCAGATCATAGTTGGCGATGGCGTTTCGTGTCTCTCCATCAATGATGTCGTCCAGCCGGGATTGAGCTCCTCGCTCATCCCTGACGCTCTGGAAAAAGACAAGAGGATCACTGATTCTCCAGCGGGCATAGGTATCGATCTCGATGAATTTTTTATCCCTTGTGGGAATCTGGTTGACATCTCCATTCCATTCCAGCCAGCGTTTTTCGAAATAAGTGGCTTGCCGGATAAAAGGCAGCTTGATGTGTAAACCAGGTTTGGTCACGGCATCGCCCATCGGCTTACCGAATTGAAGGATGATCACCTGGTTCGTTTCTTTAACGATATAGAATGAATTAGTGATGACTATGATGAATCCCACAAGCAAGGCCATCGAAAGAATGAGTTTTGTCTGCTTATTCATTTTTTCACCTCCTCGCCCAAGTTGAGTAGAGGCAGGACATTCTGTAGCTTATCATCAATGAAAATTTTCTTGCTTATCTTGGGAAGGATTTCGGCTATGGCTTCTAAATAAAGACGTTTTCTCGTCACAAGCGGTGCGCGCACATATTCCCGGTAGATAGCCCTGAACCTTGTGGCATCCCCCTCGGCATTATTGATCCGTTCCATGGCGTATCCTTCTGCGGCTTGAATCGTTTGGTTAGCTTCACCCTCAGCCTTGGGGATTTCCTGGTTGTACTCGGACCAGGCCTGGTTGATTTTTGTCTCTTTTTCCTGGACGGATTCGTTGACTTCGTTAAACGAAGGTTTAACGGGATCGGGGGGATTAACATCCTGGAAAATGAGCTGATCTACCTGAAGGCCGATTTCATAGAGATCACACAGGCGCTGGAGTTCTTCTTTGGCATCCAAGGCAATCCTGGCCCTTCCCACTGTGATGATTTCATCGACGGAATTATCACCCACAAATTTTCTGACGACAGCTTCGTTCATGTATCGGAAGGTGGTCTCGGCATCCCTCAACTTAAACAAGTAGTTGTACGGATCCTTAATTTTGTACTGGACGATCCATTCCACGATCGCGACGTTCAAATCTCCTGTGAGCATCTGGGCTTCTTCTAATGTTTCTCTTGTGACGGCATATTGTGTTTGAATGCCGGCCTCGGTCGTTCGGAACCCAAATTCTAGCTTCAATTGTCTTGCAACAGGAACTTTTATGAGCTGTTCCATTGCGGGAATTTTCAGATGAAGTCCAGGATTCGACATTCGGACATATCTTCCGAATCTGAGAATGACGCCTACTTCCTCAGGATTGATCTGGTAGAATGATCCTGCTAGTACAATAACAACAACAATGGCGATAACAATAAGCTTGATTGTTCCCGGTTTCAATTGAGGGAGCTTAATGTCAATTTTTGGGAAATCACCGTTTGTCATTTGTTCCTCCTTTTTCTATAAAGTAAAATTGTATAGTAACACAGAATTTATTGAGAAGCTATCATTGTTAAATGGAGTTTTTATTCATTAGATAATACCTCTCACTAACGCTCTTTATTCAATCATATCGGAGAGAATTGAGTCCAGACTCTCAATATCTGTTTGATGAACGGCCGAAACTGTCGCTTCCAGAGCCGAGAGGGATTTCAGCCCTGTTCCCGTAATGACCAGAACAATCTGATCATCAGATGAAAAAGCGATTTGGTCTTTCATCTTTAGCAGACCTGCAAAAGTTGTAGCGGATGCGGGAAGACAGAATATGCCTTCGGATTCTGCCAATAATTTTTGAGCGGCGAGAATGTCCCTGTCGCTGACCGTGATCATCAGTCCTCCGAACTTGTTTAAAAGTTTGAGCACGATATTCCCTCCAGGAGGATCGGGATTGGAGATGGCATGTGCGATCGTCCGGCCTTTTTCAATCCGCTCCACTTTTGATTTTTTTGACATAAAAGCTTGAGCGATAGGGGAGCACCCTTCTGCTTGAACTCCAATAAATTTGGGCAGTGTCTGTATAAATCCCTGTTTTTGAAGCTCCATAAAAGCTTTCATTAAACCGGTGATGTGCCCGCCGGCGCTTACAGGCACAACAATATACTGTGGGGGATTAAGTTCAAATTCCAGATAAATCTCAAGTCCGGTTATTTTGTAGCCTTCAATCCGGAAAGGATCGACAGAATTCATAAAATAGATTTGATGTTTCCTCCCCAAATCCAGGCTTCGGGAAAACAGTTCGCCGTAATCTCCTCTGACCTTGATGAGATGGGGACCGTGGACCAATGTCGATACAATTTTCTCTGATGATGTATCCTCTTTGACAAGAATAAAAGTCTGCAGTCCGGCTCTTGCGCCAAAGGCGGCTGTTGAGGATGCCATGTTTCCCGTGGAGACCGTTCCGATTTTGTCTATGCCTAACTCTACAGCTTTTTGAACGGCCACAACCGTTCCCCTGTCCTTGAAACTCCCTGTTGGATTGAGGGTTTCGTTTTTGACAAATGTTTGAGGCAGATTGAATTTTTTCATCAGATTGATTAAGGGGATAAGAGGAGTGTCTCCTTGACTGAGGCAGAGGTTGGAATCGATGTGATCTAAAGGGAGAAAATCCAGGAATTTATTTAGTGAGTTTGATTTCTCGAAAAAAATGGTCTTTTTGGATGAAAAGATTGGGAAAAGAAGAGGTTCCCGGCACTCGGAACAGAACGTCATAAAAGGATTCACAGGGAAAGTTTTTTGACAAAAAAGACATTCCAAGTGTTCCATTACAACCAGTGTATAAGATAAAAGAATATACTGTAAAGTGAATTAAAGGGACATCATACTTAATTCCATGGAATTAAGTATGATGTCCCTTTAATTCAAAACTAAAAAAGAGTACAATCAACCATTACGATTTTGCCTATGAAAGACGATGAATTCTTTATGCAGCATGCCCTGCTGGAGGCCGTTCAAGCGAAAGAGAGTGGAGAGGTTCCTGTAGGGGCCGTATTGGTGGCCGACAAAAAAATATTCAGCCGTGGGTTTAACAGCACGCTGGAAAAGAATGATCCAACCTCCCATGCTGAAATAGTGGCCATCAGAAAAGCTTGTGACTTGAGGAGTAATTATCGGCTTCCGGATTGCGACCTCTATGTGACTCTTGAGCCGTGTGCCATGTGTCTTGGAGCCGCTGTCCAGGCGAGAATTCGCCGATTGGTGTTTGGCGCCCATGATCCCAAAGCCGGTGCCGTGGAATCGATTATGCACTTTCCCTTTGATCGCACAAACCACCGCATAGAGATAAGAGGCGGCATTTTGGCTGAGGATTGCGGCCGGATTTTGAAGGATTTTTTTAAAGATAAACGATAAATAGAATGAAGGACATGAAAACGGAGAGGTGGCCGAGTGGTTGAAGGCGGCGGTCTCGAAAATCGCTATTCTGGATTTCCCAGGATCGTGGGTTCGAATCCCACCCTCTCCGCCAGTTTTATTTCAAGCCTGTTTTTTCGTTGAATTCGATGATTTGGTGTATCTCCAACCGACTTCAGTTATAATAATTTCATGCGGAAAATCAACATCATCCTTATGGGATATGGGAATGTCGGGAGAGCATTTTTAAATCTCGTCCACCA